>Ga0209159_1000020_pt1 | contig 134386 bp, 124 predicted proteins | sample GraSoiAngelo_144_FD_185901 | JGI IMG/M metagenome (GOLD analysis project Ga0209159, IMG submission 185901) | Grasslands soil microbial communities from the Angelo Coastal Reserve, California, USA - 14_1009_02_40cm (SPAdes) (version 2) | ecosystem: Environmental > Terrestrial > Soil >...
AAGCCTCAAGGCGCAAGGCACCGTGAGGGCCGTCGTTGCCGTCGGCTGCCTGATCCAGCGGTACAAGCACGAGCTGCAGCAGGAAATTCCGGAGGTCGATCTCTTTCTCGGATTCTCCGACCTGCACCACCTCGTGCCGGCCCTCGCCGAGCGCGGGTTGATTACCGACCCGGTCGCGAGCCACCCCGGCGTCCGGCAGTTCCTCGGAGACACGCCGCACGTGCGTTATCTCAAGATCTCCGAAGGCTGCGACCACACCTGCGCCTTCTGTGCGATCCCGCTGATGCGCGGCAAGCACCGCTCCGAGCCGCTCGCGCGCTTGGTGCACGAGGCGCAGCAGCTCGAGGCGCAGGGGGCGAAGGAGATCAACCTCGTCGCCCAGGACCTCGGCCACTACGGCCGTGACCTCGGGCCGGGCGGCGCCAAACTCCCCGACCTGCTGCAAGCGTTGCTGCGGGAGACCTCCGTGCCGTGGTACCGGCTCCTCTACGTGTATTCGGCCGGCCTGAGCGAGCGGCTGGTGGATCTGATCGCGCGCGAGGAGCGCATCGTCCCGTACATCGATATGCCGATCCAGCACGCTTCGGACCGGATCCTCGGGCGCATGCGGCGCCCGGAGCGGCGGCAGTCGCTGCGCCAGAAGCTCGGCTGGCTGCGTGGGGCGATCCCGGATCTCGCGGTTCGCACCACCTGTCTGGTGGGCTTTCCGGGCGAGACCGACGGCGACTTTCGTGAGCTGCTCGCCTTCCTCGAAGAGGCGCAGTTCGACCGGCTCGGCGCCTTCGCCTACTCGCCGCAGGAAGGGACGCGCGCCATGCAGTACGAGGACGACGTGCCCGAGGAGGTGAAGCGGGAGCGTCTCGAAGAGCTGCTCGAAGTACAGCGCGCGATTTCGGCGGAGCGGCTCGCCCGGTTCGTGGGACGGGAGGCGGATGTGCTGGTGGACCGGGTCGCCGATCCCGACGAGGGCGGCGCCACTCATGTTGGGCGCGTGGCGTGGCAAGCCGACGACGTGGACGGGGTCACCTACGTGGAGCGAGGCGGCTGGGCCGACGTGGGGAGCTTCGTGCGGGTGCGCCTCAGCGCGAGCGAGGACTACGACTTTCGAGCGGTCGCGCTGACGTGACCCGGTCGGCGGAGCTGTTCGACCGGGCGAAGGCGGTGCTGCCCGGCGGAGTCAACTCGCCGGTCCGGGCGTTCCGTGCCGTGGGCGGAACGCCCTTTTTCGTCGCGCAGGCGCATGGCGCGTGTCTTACCGACGTGGACGGCACGACCTACCTCGATTATGTGTGCTCGTGGGGCCCGTTGATTCTGGGACATGCCCACCCCGCGGTGCTCGACGCGATCCGGCATGCGGTAGAGCGCGGCTGGAGCTACGGCGCGCCGTGCCCGGCCGAGGTCGAGCTCGCGGAGCTCGTGCGGCAGCGGATGCCGGCGGTCGAGATGGTGCGATTCGTGAACTCGGGCACCGAGGCGACGATGGCGGCGGTGCGGCTCGCGCGCGCCGCGACGCAGCGCGACGTCATCCTCAAGTTCGAGGGCTGCTATCACGGCCACGCCGACAGCTTTCTGGTGAAGGCGGGGAGCGGCGTCGCGACGCTCGGGCTCCCCGACAGTCCCGGCGTTCCCGCACCGCTCGCCGAGCTCACGCTCACGGTGCCGTTCAACGACTTGTCCGCCGTCGAGGCCCTGTTCGGGCGCCGCGGGAAGGAGATCGCCGCCGTCATCGTGGAGCCGTACGTCGGCAACGCGGGCTTCATTCCTCCCGAGCCCGGATTCCACCCGGCGTTGCGCGCGCTGTGCGACCGCTACGGGTCGCTGCTGATCTTCGACGAGGTGATGACCGGCTTCCGAGTGGGGCCAGGCGGCGCACAGCAGCGGCTCGGCGTGCGTCCCGACCTCACCACGCTCGGGAAGATCATCGGCGGCGGGATGCCGGTCGGCGCGTACGGCGGACGCGCCGACTTGATGAGGATGGTCGCGCCCGAGGGGCCCGTATACCAGGCTGGCACGCTTTCGGGGAACCCCGTGGCGATGGCGGCCGGGCTCGCGACGCTGCGCGAGACCGAGCGCTCAGGTTTCTACGACACGCTGGAGCAGCGAACCGCGCGGCTGGTGGCGGGTATAGGGGACGCCGCGCGGCGGCACGGCGTGCCGGCGAGCGGGGGCCACGCCGGCTCGCTGTGGGGCGTCTATTTGACCGCCGGGCCCGTGCGGAACTTCGCGCAGGCAAAGGCGTCGGACACGGACCTGTTCGCCCGGTGGCACCGCGCCGCGCTGGCGCGGGGTGTGTTGCTCGCGCCGTCGGCCTTCGAGGCGGGCTTCGTCTCCAGCGCACACACGGATGCGGACATCGACTTCACCATCGCACAACTCGACGCAGCGCTGGGCGAGGCACGGGCTCGCTAGCCTCCTCGCCCTCGCCGCCGCGGCCTGCCCGCGGCCGCCGCACCCTACAACGGTCACGCCCGGTGCCGAGCCAGAGCTCCGGATCGGACTCGCGGTCGGCGCCTCGAGCGTCACGCTGGGGGGCGACGGGGAGCTGTTCGTCACCGACGATGGGACCGGGGCGCCGCTCGGCTCCATCCCGGCCGGCGCGTCCTGGACCGTTGTCCCGGATACGGGCGGCCTGCGCGTCGTCCAGCCCGACGGCTCCCGGAGCGAGCGTCACGCGGGTATCTCCGCCGTGAACGTCACGGAAAGCCGCTTCGCGATGGTGGGCGGCCGCCGTTACCGCGGCCGTGTCAACGTTGTGCGGGACGGCTCCGGGCTGACCCTCCTGAACCGGGTGCCGGTGGAGAGCTACCTCGCGGGCGTGCTGGCAGGTGAGATCGGCATCCGGCGCAACGACGAGGAGCAGGCGCTGCTCGCCCAGGCAGTCGTCTCGCGCAGCTTCGCCCTCAAGAACCGCGGCCGCTGGGAGGCGCTCGGGTTCGACGCGTGGGCGGACGTCCGCGACCAGGTCTACAACGGCGTCGCGGGCGAGACGCCCGAGGTGTGGAGCGCGGTACGCCGCACCGCGGGCGAGGTGCTCGAGTACGACGGGGAGATCATCGAGGCCTACTTCCATTCCACTTGCGGCGGCAGCACCGCGGCGGTCGAGGAGGCGTTCACCACGGCGCAGAGCCGCCCCTACCTGCGGCCGGTCTCCGATGCGAGCGGCCGCGGGCACTCCTACTGCGACCTCTCGCCGCGGTTCCGGTGGCGCGAGGAATGGGACAGCGCGAAGCTGCGCGCTATATTGTCGCGGACGCTCCCGACCGTGATGCATGTTGGCGGCGACGGCCTGCAGCGCATCACTGACGTGGCGGTCAGCCGCACCGGTCCTTCGGGGCGCGTCGGCGAGCTCCGCATCGTGTTCGAACATGGCGACATCCGCGTGCCTGGGCCGGACGTGCGCGCCGTGCTGCGGCCGGAGTCGGGTCGGCTGCTGCAGAGCACGGCGTTCCAGCTGTCGGTGACGCGCCAGGACGGACAGGTCACACGGCTCGTCGCGGCAGGCGCGGGGTCGGGACACGGCCTCGGACTGTGCCAGTGGGGCGCGGTGGGCCGAGCGCGCGCGGGCCAGGAGTATCGAAAAATCCTCACCACGTACTTCCCGGGGACGACCGTTGAGCGACTCTACTAGAGGGAGCGGGCGCGCACCAACGGTCCTCGGCCGAGTGCTGGTGCTCAGTGTCCTGGTGTCCGTCAGTCCGCCGGTCCGTCTGACCGCCCAGGGCGTATTCAATCAGTTCTCTTCCGAGAACTTGAGACCCAGCGCCGTGCAGCTCGATCTCGGCCCGCTCGGCGGCAACAACATCCGGGGCACGCTCACCGGCGGCGTGCGGCTCGACTACGGCTTCATCGCCCCTAAGGTCCGCGTGCTGCTCGGTCTCTCCTACTTCCACGCCGACCTGAGCTCGGAGGCCCTGCGACGCTACGCGGAGGGACTGCGCCGCGTCGTGAACGATCCGGACTCGAACTACACCATCCAGCTGGGTGACATAACCTGGAGCGACCTGACGGGCGACCTCGACCTCCAGTACGTCATGCCGCAAGGCCATGCCGTGACGCTGTACCTGGGGCTCGGAGTCGGCATTCACCTCCGCAACGGCAGCGGCAAAGCGATCGACGGCACGTTCGTGGAGGACGCGCTGGACCAGATCACCGCCGGGGGGAACGGCACGATCGGGGCGGAGATCGGCGCGAAGCACTGGCGTGTCACGGTGGACGCGCGCGGCGTGCTGTCGAGCGGACTCTCGACAGTGAGTCTGCGCACCGGCGTGATGTATCGCTGGGCGGGGGTCGGCGGCCGGAGATCGACCAACCGGTGAGCACGCCCGTCAGGGTTGCGGTGGTCGGGGCGGGGGCAATCGCGCAGGTGGCGCACCTCCCTGTGCTGCGCAAGCTGCCGGGCGTCGAGGTGGCGGCGATCTGTGACAACGATGTCAGCAAGGCTCAGGCCCTCGCCGCGCGGTTCGAAGTCAGGGACGCCTTCGACGACATCGAGGAGGTGCTCCGCTACGGCCACGCGGACGCGATCGCGATCTGCACCCCCAATCATCTGCACGAGATCCACGTCGTCGCCGCGCTGGCAGCGGGGTGCCACGTGCTGTGCGAGCGGCCCCTCGCGCTCACCGTGGCAGGTGTCGAGCGCGTGCTCCAGGCGAGCGAGAAGTACGGCAAACGCGTCATGGTGGGAATGAACCACCGCTTCCGCTCGGACGTCCAGGCAGTGCGCGGATTCCTGGCGGGCGGTGACCTGGGCGCCCTGCAGGCGATCCGCAGCGGTTGGTACACGTTTCAGCCCAGCCGCCAGCTGCTCGGCTGGCGGCTGCGACGCCCGGAGGCGGGCGGCGGCGCGTTCCTCGACCTCGGGCTGCAGCTCTTGGACCTTGGCCTCTGGCTCGCGGGCTGGCCAGCCCCGAAGCGCGTCGCCGCACACATGGTGGGCCAGGCCAAGGACAGCGTGGAGGACATGGCCACCGCGCTCGTGGTATGCGAGAACGGCGTGTCGATCTCGATGGACGTGAGCTGGCGTCACCTGGGCGCCGCCGAGCGGTTCTGGTTCGATCTCGTCGGGACCAAGGGCTCAGCCACCGTCCAGCCGCTGCGGGTCTTCAAGGACGCTCATGGGACCGTCATCGACGCCACCCCCACGGGCGCGAGCGGACGCGAGACGCCGTTCGCCCAGTCCTACCGCGCCGAGTGGACGTATTTCCTCGCCGTCATCAAAGGCGACGTCAACGCGCCCCCGCCCCGCGACCAGTTGGCCCTCCACCGGGTGCTCGACGCGGTCTACCGCTCGGCCGACGAAGGGCGCGACGTGTTGCTGTGACCGGCCCGTCCCGGCGGACGGGCGTGCTGATCGCGCTCGGCGCGGTCCTGCTCGCGCTGAGCTATCCGCCGTTCCACATCCCCGTCCTGAGCTTCGTCGCCGTCACGCCCGCAGTGGTGCTGCTGCGGGAGCTCGAGCGTGCGGCGGACCTGCGCCGGGCGCTCCGCCTCGGCTTCTGGTACGGCCTCGTGTCCCAGGGGTTGGTGCTCTACTGGCTGGTCGTCGCCCTCTGGCACTTCACGCCCCTCTCGGCCCTCGGGTATCTCGCCACGATCGCGGTCTACGGACTGTGGACGGCGGGGCTGTTCTGGCTCGTCGTGCAAAGCCGGATTCGGTTCGCCGCGGTGCCCCTGTGGGTGCTGTTCCCGGTGGTATGGACCGCCGTGGACTGGGGCATCGGCCACCAGGGGGACATCCGGTTTCCCTGGCTGGGCCTCGGCACGTCGCTCGCCGATGCGCCGATCCTGGTGCAGTGGGCGGACTTGGCGGGCGCGCGCGGCGTAACGCTGTGGCTGGCCTGGTGCAACGTGATGATCGTCGAGGCGCTGTTGCCGAGGGAGAAGGGAGAAGGGAGAAGTACGATTCGGTGGCAGCCTGCCGCCGTGGTGCTCCTGAGCATCGCCTTCGCGGGGGGCTACGGGGCGTGGCGCGAGCGCACGCTGCCGCTGCGCCCCGCGGGCGTCGTGGGGCTCGTTCAGCCGAACGTCGGCTTCCGGGAGAAGTGGAACCAGACGTACCAGGACAGCATCGTGGCCGATCTCTTCGCCCTCTCGCGACGGCTGCAGGACAGCAGCCGGCTCGACCTGCTGCTTTGGCCCGAAGCCGCCGTACCCAACTACTTCGTGAGCCGCCCGGATTGGGACGCTAGGCTCGCTCAGCGCGGGCGTGAGACACACACGCCACTCCTCACCGGCGGCCTCGATGCCACCTCGGTGGACGACTACTACAATGCTGCGTTCTTTTACGATTCGACGGGTGACCGGACGGCCTACCCGGTCTACCACAAGCATTACCTCGTGCCCATCGTCGAGCGGGTGCCCTTCGTCCCGCCGCGCTGGTTCCACCTGCACTGGTTCGGGGGTTTCGGTAAGGGGCGCGGGCTGCCGCTCTACCCGACCGCGGTCGGCCGGTTCGGCGTGCTGATCTGTTACGAATCGATCTTTGCCGACCTGGCGCGTGGCTATCGCCGCGGGGGGGCGGACTTCCTCGTCAATATCACGAACGACGCGTGGTATGGCCGCACCGCCGGTCCCTACCAGCATTTGACGCACTTGGTGATGCGCGCCATCGAAACGCGCATGGGCATCGCGCGCGCGGCTAACTCGGGCATTTCGGCGACGGTGGACCCACTGGGCCACGTACACGCGGCGACCCGCCTCGAGGTCCGAACGGCCGAAGCGAGCACGCTGGTCACGAGCGATGTGCTGCCCTGGTACGTGCGGCTGGGGGACTGGGTGGGGACGCTGGCGGTGATTGCCACCGTGGGGTTCGCCGGCGCGCTGGCGCTGCAGCGATGGAAATCGAGGCGGCCGCATTGCGTTGGGGTGGTGGGGCCTTGAGGGTCGGGGTGGATGTCGGCGGCACGTTCACGGACCTCGTCGCAGTCGCACAAGACGGGGCGATCGAGGTGCGCAAGGTGGTCACGACGCCGCAGGATCCCTCGGTAGGCATGTTTCGGGCGATCGAGACCATGGGGTGGGGGGAAGGGGGACAGGCAAAGGCCGTCGAGCTGCTGGTGCACGGTACCACCATCGCGACCAACGCGCTGCTCGAGCGGCGCGGCGCGCGGCTGGTGCTCGTGACGACGCGCGGCTTCGAGGACTTGCTGTGGCTCCGACGACAGGACCGCGCCGCCCTGTACGACCTGGCGCGCGACCACGCGCCCCCGCTCGTCGCCCGTGGCGACGTGGTCGGGGTGGCCGAGCGCATGGGGCCGGCGGGTGCTCAGGAGCCGCTCAGTGACGCGGAGATCGAGCGGGTCGTCGGCGCGGTGCGCGTGCTCGCCCCCGAGTCGGTCGCGGTCGCCTTCCTGTTCGCGTTCCGACACCCGGAGCACGAGCGGCGCGTCGCGGCGGCCCTGCGCGGCGCGCTCGCGGGCGTCCCGGTCGCCGCCAGCCACGAAGTGCTTCCTGTGTTCCGCGAGTTCGAACGCATCAGCACCACGACCGTCGAGTCGTACCTGCGGCCGAAGGTCTCTGCGTACCTGGCACGGCTCGACCAGGAGGCGCGCGGGCGCGGCGTCGGGACACTCCGCATCATGACCTCCGCCGGTGGCACGCTCGCGCCGGCGCCGGCGGCCTGTCGCGCCGCCGCACTCGCCCTGTCGGGGCCAGCGGGCGGCGTGGTGGGGGCGCGTCTCGTCGGAGCGGCGCTCGGGCTGTCGGAGCTCCTCACGCTTGACATGGGTGGCACCAGCGCCGATGCGAGTCTCGTGACCGGCGGCGCGGCCGTACATGACGGGGGCGGGGGGGGCGGGGCCGTCGCGGGTGTGCCGCTGGCGCTTCCCTCGATCCTGATCGAGACGGTCAGCGCAGGCGGCGGGAGCATCGCGCGGCTCGATCAAGGTGGCGCGCTCAAGGTGGGGCCCGACTCGGCCGGCGCGATCCCCGGACCCGCGTGCTACGGGCGCGGCGGTGCGCAGCCGACGGTCACCGACGCCTGCCTCGTTCTGGGCTGGCTCGACCCCGCCAGCCCGCTGGCGGACGACGTGCGGCTCGACCCCGCTGCGGCGCAGCGCGCCGTGGCGGCGCTCGGCGAGACCGCCGGCAGCAATGCGGCCGCGATCGCGGCCGGGATCGTCGCGGTCGCGACCGCTGTGATGGCTCGAGCCTTGAGACGCGTCAGCGTGGCGCGCGGCCTCGACCCGCGGCGCATGGCGCTCGTGCCGTTCGGCGGCGCCGGCCCGTTATTTGGTTGCGCGCTCGCCGACGCGCTGGGCATGCGGACGGTCGTCATTCCCTCTCATCCGGGCGTGCTCTCCGCCCTGGGCCTCGCCGCGGCCGGGGAGCGGGTGGACCTGCTCGCGTCCCATCACCGCGAGCTCGACCGGCTCCAGCCGACCGACATCGGGCGCGCGTTCAGCACGCTGCTGCGCGAAGGGAGCGAGCAGCTGCCGGGCGGAGCCCTGTGGCGGTATGCCGACTGCCGGTACGTCGGGCAAGGTTACGAGGTGACGATCCCCGTGACCACGAACAATCCACGACAGATCCGGGATGCGTTCCTGGCGGCGCACCGGGAGCGGTTCGGCCATTCCGGGAGCGACCAGCCGGTCGAGCTGGTCAACCTGCGCGTGGTGGCGATTCGCGAAGCGCCGCTGCCGCGCTTCGGGGAACGGGGGGGCGCGGCCACAGCGTCCCGCGGCGAGCGCCTGGTGGCGTTGGGAAGGGGGAGGGGGAGAGGCGGGAACCGGGTGACAGCGTCCCTGTGGCCCCTCGATGACCTCGCCCCCGGGGTCACGCTGGAGGGCCCGGCGATTCTCGCCGGCCGCGACGCCACGGCGCTGATCGAACCGGGGTGGCGGGGCGCGGTGCACGCGTCCGGAGCCGTGGTGGTGGAGCGGGTATGACGCTCGACGCGGTCGGGCTCGAGGTAATGGGCCACGCCTTCGCGGCGGTCGCCGAGGAGATGGGGCTCGTCCTGATCCATTCCGCACTGTCACCGAACATCCGGGAGCGCCGTGATTGCTCGGCGGCGCTGTTCGACGCGGACGGCGCGATGATCGCGCAGGCGGCCCACATTCCAGTCCATCTCGGCGCGCTGGCTGAGTCGGTCGGCGCGGTGCGGGCGCTCGAGCCTCCCCCCCGGCCCGGCGAGACCTTCATCCTGAACGATCCTTTCACCGGCGGGTCGCATCTCCCCGACATCACGCTGATCGGCGCGATCGACATCGCCGGCGCGGTGGGCGGGTACAGCGTCGTGCGGGCGCACCATTCGGATGTGGGGGGGATGCAGGCTGGAAGCATGCCGGCCGGGGCGCGGGAGATCTTTGCCGAGGGCATGATCCTGCCGCCGCTGCTGTTCACGCCGGAGGTGGAGCGCCTGCTGCTCGCGAACGTGCGCACGCCGGGGACGCGCCGCGGCGACCTTGCGGCGCAGCGCGCCGCCGTGGAGCGCGGAGCCGATGGTCTGCGCGCCCTCGCCGCCCGCTATGGGTGGGCCGCCGTGCAAGACGCCGCCCGCGATCTCATGGACTACGCCGAACGCCGCACGCGCGACGCGCTCGGCCGCATCCGCGCGGCCGGCCTTACGGCCACCGACTGGCTCGAAGGAGACGGCCTGGACGACGTCGATGTTCCCATCACGGTACGCATCGATATCCGGGAGGGTCTGTTCCACGCCGATTTCACGGGCACCGCGCCGGCCGTGCGGGGGAACCTCAACTGCCCGCTGGCGGTCGCGCGCTCGGCTGCGCTGTTCGTGGTCCGCACGCTCCTCCCGGAGGACGTTCCGACGAACGCCGGCGTGCAGCGGGCCGTCCGCGTCACCGCGCCCGAAGGATGTCTCGTGAACGCGCGTCATCCGAGCGCGGTCGCGGCGGGCAACGTCGAGACGTCACAGCGGATCGTCGATACGCTGTTCCTGGCGCTCGCCCGGGGCGGTGTGCCGGTGCCTGCCCAGGGACAGGGGACCATGAACAACGTCACGTTCGGCGGGCGACTTGCGACGGGTGACGGGCAACGGGGTGGTGGTGTGGTGGGCGGCTGGACCTATTACGAGACCATCGGCGGGGGGCAGGGGGCGAGCCCAGGCGCGCCCGGGCCGTCGGGCGTGCACGTCGGGATGTCGAACACGCGGAACACGCCGGTCGAGGTGCTGGAAATGGAGTATCCCTTGCGGCTGACGACTTACGTCTTGCGGCGCGGCAGCGGCGGAGTGGGACAGTGGGCGGGTGGGGACGGCGTGATTCGTGAGTTCGCAGCGCTGGCGCCCATGGAGCTGAGCGTGCTCGCCGAGCGGCGCCGCCACGGCCCCGCGGGCGCGGGGGGCGGCGGGCAGGGTGCCGCCGGGCGGACTATCTTGAACGGCACGCCGCTCGCGCCCAAAGCGAGCACGCTGCTCCAACCGGGCGACGTGCTGCGGATTGAGACACCCGGTGGTGGCGGGTGGGGCACACCGGAACAAGGAGACGCGCGATGAACTGGGTGCTGGTCAGTTTGGTCGGCCTCGCGGCCGGCGTCGTGTCGGGGCTGTTCGGCGTCGGGGGCGCCGTCGTCATCATCCCGGGCCTGGTCCTCGTCGTGGGGCTGTCCCAGCACACGGCGAACGGTACCTCGCTCGCGGCGCTGCTGCTCCCGGTCGGGATCCTGGGTACGCTCGAGTACTACAAGCGGGGCCAGGTGAACATCCGGTACGCGGCGATCATCGCGGGCGGCCTGCTGCTGGGAGCGTTGGTGGGCGCCAAGCTGGCGGGGCACGTGGGGGACTTGGCGCTGCGGCGCGCGTTCGGGGTGTTCCTGCTGCTCGTGTCGACGCGGTTCCTCTTCAGCTAAGCGTTCGTCTCGAATACCTTGGCGTCGACGAACAGCCGGAACAGCTCGCGGTCGAGCTGTCCCGCCCGGACTTCGTCGTCCATGATGTCGAGCGCCCGCGCGCGCGCCACCGCTGGCTTGTAGGGGCGATCCGCGGCCGTCAGCGCGTCGTAGATGTCGCTGATGGTCATCATGCGCGTCTGGATCGGGATGGCTTCGCCCGTCACCCCGCGCGGGTAGCCGCCGCCGTCCAGCTTCTCGTGATGCCCGTACGCGATGAGGGGGATGTGCTGCAGCTCCCGCGTCCAGGGGATCTCCTTCAGGAAGTTGTAAGTGTGGTTCACGTGGCTCTCGATCTCGAGCCGTTCGGCCTCGTCCAGGCTGCCCTTCGGAATCGTCAGATAGCGCACCTCGTCGTCGGTGAGGTATGGGCGCGCCGCCCCGGCGAGATCTTGGTACGTCCGGCGCGCGAGGTCGAGCAGCTCCTCGAAGCGGGTGGCCGGGAGCACCGTCGGCTCGTTGGCGTGGAGCACGGCTTTCATGAAGCGCTCCAGCTCGGTGAGCTCCCGGGCGTGCTCCGCTTCGAGGGTGCGCACGAACGGCTCGTACCCCTGGCGCCCGTGCGTTTCCAGGAATTCCGCGCGTTTGCGCCAGAACTCCCGCTCCGCACTGCGCCGCACGAAGTCGTGCCGCTGGCGGATCAGCTCGAGCTGCAGGGGATAGAGCTTCTTCGCTTTGACGAGGACCTGCTCCCGCACCCCGACCTTGCCGAAGTCGTGCAGCAAGCCGGCGTAGCGGATCTCGCGCAGCTGCTCGCGCGTGAACGTGAGGCCGCTATAGGGCCCGTCCCCGGCTTTGTCCACCACCGCCGCCAGGCTCACTGTCATGTTCGCGACCCGCCCCGAGTGACCGAACGTGGTCGGATCTCGCTGCTCGATGGCGCGCACCGCCGCCTGCACAAACCCCTCGAACAGCCGCTCGATCTCGCGGTAGAGCTGGCTGTTCTCGATCGCGACCGCCGCTTGTCCTGCGAGCGCGGTGACGAGTTCGACCGTGCGTTTCGAGAACGGGACCACCTGTTGCTCCACGGCCGCCGGCGTGGCCAGCACGGCATCGAGGCTGCGCTTGCGGTTGATGAGCTGCAGCACGCCGATCACTTGCTCCTTGTGATCCTTCATCGGGATCACGAGCATCGACTTGGTGCGGTAGCCGTAACGCTCGTCGAACGAGCGGTTGATCGTGTACTCGACGTCCGGGGGCAGGAAATACGCGTCGTCGATGACGAGCGGCTCGCCCGTCACGGCGGCGTAGCCCGCGAGGCTCGTTCGGTCCATCGGCATCGTGAACTCGACGAACGGCGCCTCGGGCTTCGAGTACGTCTGCGCGAGGCGGAACCGCAGCCGCTTCTCGCCGGGCTCGCCTTCGATCAGATACAAGCTGCCCGCGTCGGACGACGTGATGCGCCGCGATTGGGTAAGGATCAAGTCGAGCAGCGTGTCGAGGTCGCGCTCGGTGCCGAGGGCCACGCCGATGCGTGTGAGCTCGCCGATCTCGCGGCCGCGGCTCGCCGCTTCGGCCCGCGCCCGCGCCGTCTCCGCCCGCGCCGCCGCCTCCCGAAATCCGGCCCGCACGGCGACGAGGAGCTGGCGCACGCCGACCGGATGCCGGACAAACCCGGACAGCAGCTCGGATGGCATCTCCGTCGGGACGTCCGGCTCGCCGTCGCGCCCCAGAGCCACGATCGCGCCGCCCGCGTCCACGAAGGCGCGCAGCACATCGAGCGGGAGGATGGAGCGGCTCTCGGCATCGAGCACCAGCACCGTTGGCCGCTCATCCACCGCGAGGTCGCGCAGCAGGCGCACCTCGCGCACGTCGATTTGCGCCGCCTCGAGCGCGGGCGCGGCGCTGGCCGGCCGCCACGTCGGGGTATGAAGCAGGACGTATCTCACGGCTGGGCGATCGCCGTCACCCCGGCGGCTAAGCCGAAGTCACGAGGTCTTCTCGCGCTTCAGGCCGTCCGAGGCCTCGGCGAAGTCAGGGAACACCCGCAGCGCCTTCTCGTACATCTCGACCGCCTTGTCCTTTTGCCCGCGGTCGTGGTAGAGCAGGGCGCGCGAGTAATAGGTGAGCGCCTCGGTGGGCACTTGTCGGTTCATCCGCTGCTCCGAGGCCTGCTTCTGCAGCGCGGGCAGGTTCGCGTCCCGCATGAGCTTCGTGGCCACAGTGCGGATCAGGTCGAACAAGTGGTCACGCTGCATCCGGTCCGACTCGACTTTGACGATCTCGCTCGTCTCGACGTTGATGAGGCGTGCGTCGAGCCGGAAGTCGCCGTAGAAGTCGATGAAGACGCCCGTGACGACGTAGCGTGCGCCGACCAGCTTGCCGATCTTCGCCGCGGTCTGGGGATCCACCCGCCCGGCGGCGCTCAGGTTTTGCTCGTCGATCAGCTTTTGCAATTCCTCCCGCTCGACTACCCGGGCTGCGGCATTGGCGGCCAGGTCGGAGATCATCAGGCCCGCGATCCCCTTCTGCAGGGCGTCGAAGTTGTCCTTGTCTTGCCCGTAAGAGCCGCCGTTCTCGAACGGAAATACGGCAATCCCGGGACGGGTGTCCTGGCCGCGTGCCTGAGCGCCCAGCCCCCCCACGGCAGGCCACAGCAGGGTCAGAGTGAAGAGCGGAACGATCGAACGCGAACGCATAGCGTGCTCCTCGGATCAGAGAGTCAGGGTCATCCCTTCCCGCGCCGCCAGCACCTCCGCCGGGGTACCGCGCGCCTTGGCCGCGCGGCGCGCCGCGGTGAGCAATCCATCGACCTCCGCGTCGCCGTGCTCCGGCTCGTGATGGAATAGCACGAGCCGGCGCACGCCGGCCTCCGCCGCGAGCGTCACCGCCTCCTCGAAGGTGGAATGGCCCCAGCCACGGTGCTGCTCGAGCTCCTGCGGCGTGTACATCGCGTCGTGGATCAGCAGCTCCACGTTCGCCAGGAACGCCACGAGATCCTTGCGCCACGTCGCCGGCGTGTCGTAATGGCCCCCTGGCCCCAGCTCGTTGTCCGTCACATACGCCATGCTCGCGCCCCCCGCGGCCGGCGTGAGCCGATACCCCAGCGTCGTGCCGGGGTGCCGTAACCGCATGGCGCGCACCCGGAATGCGCCCACCGTAAACTCGCCCGGGTCGACCTGCTGCACCGTCAGCTTGGCCGACAGCGCGTCGAGCGGGATGGGGAACACGGCCGGGTCCATCTGCTGCCGGAGGATCGCCTCGAGCGAGGTGGTGCCCTGTCTGGAGCCCCAGATGCGCACCGCATTCCCCGGCGAGAAGAACGGCTTGAAGTGCGGCAGCCCTTGAATGTGGTCCCAGTGGGCGTGTGAGAGCAGGATCTCCGCGTTCACGGCGCCGTTTTGCCGCTCCACGAGCTGGAGCCCCAGCGCGCGAATCCCGGTGCCCGCGTCGAGGATGACGAGCTGCCCCCCGGGGCCCTCCACGGCCACGCACGGCGTGTTGCCGCCGTAGCGCGCGGTGTGGGCCCCGGGGGTGGGGATCGAGCCCCGCGTTCCCCAAAAGGTCACCGTGTAGGCCATCGGTCCCGGCACGCCGTACCTAGGGCTAAGTTACGGAAAATCGGGCACGTAGAACAAGCCGCAGGCTCACCCGCCCCCGGTGACCCACCTCACGCCGTGGGGCGCGACTCACGACCGCCCCGCCGACGCCTCCAGTGCGGCGCGGTCCCGAATCAGAATCTCCCGGCGGCTGATCTCGATATAGCCTTTATCGACCAGCTCGCGCATGGTCCGGCTCACCGTCTCGCGGCTCGAGCCGATCATCTGGGCGATGGTGTGGTGGGTGAGGCGGCGCGTGATACGACTCGACCCCGCTTCGTCGGCGAGGTCGAGGAGCAGTTGGGCCACGCGGCCGTTGACATCGAGGAGGACGAGGCTCCCCACCTTCTCGTCCACGCGCCGCAGCCGGCGGGAGAGCTCCCGCAGCAACCCCATCGCGATCCCCGGCGATTGCTGTAGAATGCTCTGGAAGTCCTCGCGCCGGATCACGAGGAGATTCGAGTCCTCCATCGCGATCACATGCGCCGAGCGGGGTTCCTCGTCGATGAGTGACATCTCGCCGAAGAAGTCCCCCTCGCCGAGCACGGAGAGAATGACTTCCCGCCCGTCTTCCCCGATGAGGACCACCTTGACCTGCCCCTTGGCCACGACATACAGCGCGTCGCCGGGGTCGTCCTCGAACAGAATCACGGAGTTGCGGGGGTAGCTGCGCTCGCGGGTGATCTCGGCCACCCGATCGAGCTCGGCGGGGGAGAGTTGGCCGAAGAGCGGGACTTTTTGGAGGATGGCCGTCACCGACACGCGGGTGTTCCCCTCGGGTTTGGGGGGTTATGGTGGGGCAAGCTTACGTAGTGGCCTGCCCGGTGTCAATGTGGCGTCTTGCCGCCAACTCACGATGCCAGTTATATTTCCAAGCCTTGTGCCATTTGACTTCTACTCAGGATACAGTGCAGTGAAACCCGGGATTCACCCCGTCTACCAGCGCGCTCAAGTCCAGTGCGCCTGCGGCAACAGCTTCGTGACGCGGTCCACAGTGTCCGTGATCCACGTCGAAATCTGCGCCAAGTGCCACCCCTACTACACCGGGAAGCAGAAGCTCCTGGACACAGCTGGGCGCGTGGAGCGGTTCCGCCAGAAATACGCGACGGACAAGACGACCGGCTGACCTATGGAGGCCCGACTCCGCCAGGCGCTCGCACGGGCGGAGCAGGTCGCCCGAGCCTTGGCCGACCCCGAGACCGCGCGCAATCCGGCCAAGCTGAAGCAGCTGGGCCGCGAGCACGCGCGGCTCGACGCCATCCGCCAAGCCCACAGCCGCCTCGAGCGCCTCCAGGGCGAGCTCGCCCAGGCGCGCGAGGTTCTGCAGGACAAGGACCCCGAGCTCTCCCAGTTGGCGCGCGCGGACGTGGAGCGGCTCCGTCCCGAGATCGAGCGAGCGGAGGCCCTGCTCGCCGACCTCCTCACCCCCGCCGACCCGCTCGACGACCGTGATGCCATCGTGGAGATCCGCGCCGGCACTGGCGGCGACGAGGCGGCGCTCTTCGCGGCGGACCTGTTCCGCATGTACACGCGCTACTGCGAGCGCCGCGGGTGGAAGGTCGAGGTGCTGGCGCTCTCGGAGGGTAACCTCGGCGGTCTGAAGGAGGCGATCTTTGCGGTGCGTGGGCCCAAGGTGTACGGCACGCTCCGCTATGAGTCGGGCGTGCACCGCGTGCAGCGCATCCCCGAGACCGAGACACAGGGCCGCCGTCATACGTCCGCCGCGACGGTGGCGGTCCTCCCGGACGCGGAAGAGGTGGACGTCAAGATCGAGGAGAAGGACCTGCGCATTGACGTATTCCGCTCCGGCGGCCCGGGTGGCCAGAGCGTCAACACGACAGACAGCGCGGTGCGGGTGACGCACCTCCCGACGGGGCTCGAGGTGAAGTGCCAAGATCAGAAGTCGCAGCTCCAGAACAAGATCAAGGCGCTGGAGATCCTGCGCGCCCGGCTGCTCGACCGCATGCTCGCCGAGCAGGAAGCGGCGCGCGCGCGGGAGCGGCGGGCTCAGGTGGGCACGGGCGACCGATCGCAGAAGATCCGCACATACAACTTTCCGCAGAACCGGATCACCGACCACCGCATCGGGTTCACGGCCCACGCCCTCGCCGAGGTGATGGACGGGAAGCTCGACGAGCTGATCGCGGCGCTCAGGCTCGCAGGGGAGAAAGAACGGCTCAGTGCCTGAGCGCGCCGCGCCTCGTTCATCGATCGCGAGCGCGCTCGAGCGGGCCGTCGAGCGACTGGCGCGCTCGGGGCTGCCCAGCCCGCGCCGGGAAGCGACGACGCTCTGGGCTGCTGTGGCCGGCTCAGGGACCAAGCCCGGCGACGTGTGGCTGCGGCGCGACCAGCCGCTGCCGCCGGATCTGGCGGAGCGGTTTGCGCAAGCCGTCGAGCGTCGTTCCAGTGGAGTCCCGTTCGCCTATGCTGTCGGTCGCGTGGGCTTCCGCACGCTCGACCTGAAGCTCGACACGCGGGCGTTGATCCCTCGGCCCGAGACGGAGGGGCTCGTGGAGCTGGTCCTGAATTGGACCCGCCGCGTGCCTCGTGGAACGTGGCACGTGGAACGGGGCGGGGGGGTGGTGGCGGACGTGGGCACGGGATGCGGCTGCATCGCCCTGGCGCTGGCCGTCGAAGGCAGCTTCGAGCGCGTGATCGCGGTCGAGCGCGCGGCCGGAGCCGCTGCGCTGGCACGGGAGAACGTCGCCCTCGTTCGGCCCGATGTCCCGGTCGAGATCCGGGAGGGGGATCTCCTGGCGCCTCTCGCAGGGGAGCGCTGCCGGGCGATTGTCTCGAACCCCCCATATCTGACGGAGGCCGAGTATCTCGAGCTCGATCCGGCTGTGCGCGACTTCGAGCCCCGCCGGGCGCTGGTGAGCGGATCTGACGGGCTCGACGCGACGCGGTCGCTGCTCGGGGGCGCCGCCGCGCTGCTCGCGCCCGGCGGCCTGCTGGCGCTCGAGATCGACGAGCGGCGCGCAGTGCAGGTGCGGGCCCTCGCGCGCGCCCACGGCTGGGCGCGCGTCGCCATCCACGAAGACCTGTTCGGGCGGTCGCGGTTCTTGCTGGCGTTTGCCAAGGAGGGTGCGTGATCGACCAGAAGGCGGGGGAGCTCGGCCGGCTGCTGGGGCAGAGTGAGGAGTACAAAGCGTTGGTCCGGGCGAGCGACCGGATGCGCGAGGACGCGACCTGCAAGCAGCTCCTGGCCGAGGTCGAGCGGATCGCGCGGGACATCGAGCGCGCGGCCCAGGAGAACCGGGAGCCGCCACGCGAGCAGGTTGAACAGTACGATCGCGCGCTCCAGAGCGTCCAGTCGAATGCGGTGTATCAGCAAGTTGTGGCCGCCCAGGCGAACTTCGAAAAACTGATGGCCAAGGTAAACGCGCGGATCTACGAGGGAATGAAGCAGGGGGCCGCGAGCCCGATCATCACCCTGGGATGACGTTCATCGTGGTGGAGGGCCCTGAAGGGGCGGGGAAGTCGACACTGCTGCGGTGGCTGGCAGCCCGGTTCCGCGCCGACGGCCGTACCGTCGTGACGGTGCGCGAGCCCGGCGGGACGCCGGTCGCGGAAGCGGCACGCAAGGTGGTCCTGGGATTCCCCTACGAGATGGCCCCCGCCGCCGAGTTGTTCCTCTTCCTCGCGGCGCGGGCCGACCTGGTGCACAAAGTGATCCGTCCCGCGCTCGCGGCGGGACAGGTGGTCCTGGCCGACCGGTTCGAGCTCTCGACCATGGCCTACCAAGTGGCCGGCGGCGGGTTAGCGTACGAGGAGGTGGCTCGGGCCAACCGCCTGGCCACGGGGGGGCTCGTCCCGGACCTGACGCTCGTGCTCGACGTGCCCGTGGCGATGGGCCGCGAGCGACAACGCGCGGCACGCAAGGTGCAGGACCGTTTGGAGCGGCAGGACGATGGGTTCCACCGGCGCGTGCTCGAGGCGTACCGTGGTGCCGCAGGGCCCGGCGTGGCCCACATCGATGCCACACAATCGAAGAAGGCCGTGCAGGACGCCGCGTGGCGCGAGGTCATGGCGGTGACCGTACTCTCAACGCGAGGCGTGTCATGAAGCTCCGAAAGATCCTGGTCGTCGCCGTCATCTCGTGCGTCGCGCTCGCGACCGGTGGCTGGCTGTTGCAGCGCGAGGCCGTGCCGGAGGGATCCGTGTACCAGCAGGCGCGCCTGTTCGAGGACGTGCTGGCGCACGTCGCCGACTACTACGTCGACTCGCTCGACGAGCGGCAGCTCTATCAGATGGCGATCGACGGCATGCTCGACCAACTGCACGACCCGTATTCGGTTTTCCTCAAGCGCGACGACTTCCGCGCCCTCTCCGAGGCGACCACCGGCAACTACGGGGGGCTGGGCATCCAGATCGACGTGCGCGACGGCTGGATCACGGTCGTGGCGCCGCTGCCCGACACGCCGGCTGAGCGGGCCGGTATCCAGTCGGGCGATCAGATCGTGACCCTGGACGGCCGCTCGACCGAAGGTTGGAAGAACGACCAGGCGGTGAAGGAGTTGCGCGGTCAGCCGGGCACGAAGGTCGAGCTCCGGGTGCGGCGGGTGAGTGTGGAGCAGCCGCTCACCTTCAAGCTCACCCGCGCCACGATCCACCTTCGCTCGGTGCAAGTCGCGATGATGCTGGACGACAAGGTCGGATACATCCAGCTGAGTCCGGTGAGCGAGACGTCGGCGGCGGAGCTGAGCGAGGCCGTGGGGAATCTGGTGCAGAAGGGGATGAAATCGCTGGTGCTCGACCTGCGCAGCAACCCGGGCGGCCTGCTCGATCAGGGGGTGGCCGTGAGCGAGCTGTTCCTCGACCCCGGTCAGGAGGTCGTGGCGACGCGTGGACGGACACCCAACATCACGCGCTCGTTCCGGGACACCAAACCCCAGCCGTGGCCAGGCCTCCCGATCGTGGTGCTCGTGAACGGCGGCACCGCGAGCGCCGCCGAGATCATCACCGGCGCGCTGCAGGACCACGATCGCGCCCTGGTCGTGGGGACACCCACGTTCGGGAAGGGGCTCGTGCAGTCGCTCTGGCAGCTCACACCGGAGACGGCACTGAAGCTGACGACGGCGCGTTGGTACACGCCGAGCGGCCGCACCATTCAGCGCAAGAGCAAGAACGAAGCCGATCAGGAGGCGCAGGTCGTCGCGGCGGAGCAGGGTCGCGATTCGACGCGAAGCGATTCGGCACTGGTGTTCCACACCGACCGCGGCCGCACGGTGATGGGTGGCGGCGGAATCCGGCCGGATCTATTCGTCAGCCCGGACACGTTCACGACCGCGGAGCGAAACTTCATGAGAACGCTGGGCGACAAGATCCCGGCGTTTCGGGACGTGCTCTCGACCTACTCGCTCGAGCTGAAGGGGACGGGTCGCGTGAGTGACCCCTCCGGTGCCGTGAGCGACGAGATGGTGAGCGAGGTGCTGCGCCGCCTCCGGGCCCGGGGCGCGGTCGTTCCCGACAGCCTCATGGCCGGTGCGCACACTCTCATCGCCCAGGAGCTCGGCTACGAGACCACGCGCTACGTCTTCGGTCGGCCGGCGGAGGTGCGCCGGCGGATGGCGGAGGACCACCAGGTGCAGGCGGCGCTCGGCCTGGCGCGCCGCGCCCGGTCGCCGCAGGACCTGCTCTCCCTCGCCCCGGCTAAGCCCTCCGCGAACCCGCGGAACTAGTGCCGGTCCAACTCCCGGAGCCTCCGCGCAGACCCGCGGTCGGGATCATCGGGCCGGGGCGCGCGGGCGTGGGTCTGGCGCTGGCGCTGGCCCGCACCGGCTACACGGTCCGGCTGCACGGGCGTCGCAAGAAGGCCATCCCGAAGCCGCTGCAGCTCACCGTCGGAGCCGCTGACGCTTCCCCCCCGCCCGCCTGGGTCGCCCAGGCGGGCGTCGTCATTCTCGCCGTGCGGGACGACGCCATCCGCCCCCTGGCGGAGGCGCTCGCGCGCGGCGGCGCGGTCCGGCCGGAGCACGTGGTGCTCCACCTCTCAGGCGTGCAGGGCCAGGAAGCGCTGGGCCCGCTGGTCCCATCACGCGCCGCGCTCGGCTCGCTCCACCCGCTCCAGACGATCTCGGATCCGGAGCGCGCGCCCGAGCGCCTGAAGGGCGCCTGGGCTGCGGTGGAGGGGATGGCGCGTGCGCTTGAGGCAGCGGAGGGGATCGCCCGCGAGCTGGGGATGCACCCGTTCCGCATTACGGGCCAGGCGAAGGCGATCTACCATGCAGGCGCAGTGTTCGCGTCCAACTATTTCGTTGTGGTGCAAGCGGTCGCCCAGCGCCTGCTGCGCCACGCGGGCCTCACGGACGCGGACGCGTGGCAGGCCCTGCGCCCGCTCGTGGAGGGCACGCTCGAGAATCTGTCATACGGTCAGCCGATGGACGCGCTGACGGGGCCGGTGGTGCGCGGCGACGACAGCACCATCCGCCGCCATCTCGAGTCCCTCACCAAGGATGACGCGCTCTTGTACCGCGCGCTGGGGCGCGCGGCGCTCGAGCTCGCCGAGAAACGGGGAATGGACGAAGCGACGGCGGCGCGTGTCGCCGACGCCCTTGCTACTGATCTACCACTCGTACTCCGGCCGGGAGCGAAAACGTAAACTCGCGGCCCGGCGCGCCGCGGTTCACCTTGAGGTTCCCAAGGATCACCGTCCGCTGCTGGCCCGAGGCCTCTGTGATGTCGATGCGCTGCACCAGCCCGTCGTTCCGATCCACCCAGATCACCGCACCGCTGTAGGGCTGGTCTTTCTCCTTCGGGCTGAGCGCGACCACGTCCACCATCGTGCCGCCGAGCGAGTCTGCCCGCAGGTAGCGCGCGCTGTAGCGCTCGCGTGGTCGCTCCACGAACTGGCCGATCAGATTCGGTCCGGTGGTGCCCACCGCGGGAATGCGCGAGCGGATCACTTGCCCGGGCGCGGTGCTCGGCGTGTACAGCCACAGGTACCGGCCGTCCGCCACGATGCGATCCCCTTTGGGCGCGGTGAACCGCATCGCGAAGCGGCTCGGCCGCATCTGGTACAGCTTGCCGCGCGTCGTGTCGGGGCTGCCGATCAGCGGGTTGACGACGATTTGGACGAAGTCAGCGCTGAGCGTGCTGATCGTCTGGTAGGTCTGGCTGGCGCGGTCGAGGACAGGCCAGGGGTCGTCGGACTGTCGGACGGCCGGACCGCCGGACAGCAATACGACCGCTGTGATAAGCCGTCCGACCGTCCGACCGTCCGGCCGTCCGACTCTCACGCGCTCACCGACGCGGGCTCGGCGACGCGCCGCCCGATCACCTCCGCGATGACGCGGACCTCGCGCATCAGCTGCGCGAACTGGTCGGGGAACAGCGATTGCGCACCGTCGGACAGGGCCTGATCGGGGTGGGGATGTACCTCGACGATGATGCCGTCCGCACCCGCCGCTACAGCCGCCCGCGCCATGGGGATCACCTTGTCCCGCAGGCCCGTGCCGTGCGACGGGTCGGCGACGATCGGCAGGTGCGAGAGCTTGTGCACCACGGGAATGGCCGTGAGGTCGAAGACGTTGCGGGTCGCCGTGTCGAAGCCGCGGATGCCCCGCTCACACAGGATCACCGCGTGATTCCCCTCGGCGAGCAGGTACTCGGCGGAGAGCAGCAGCTCCTCGATCGTTGCCGACAGCCCGCGCTTGAGGAGCACGGGCTTCTTCGCGCGCCCCGCGGCCTTGAGGAGCGAGGAGTTCTGCATGTTGCGGGCACCGATCTGAATGATGTCGGCGACTTCGGCGACGTATGCTACCCCCTCGGGGTCCATGGCCTCGGTGCAGATCAGCAGTCCCGTCTCGTCGCGTGCTTTCGCGAGGAGCTGGAGACCAGGCCGGCCGAGCCCTTGGAAGGCATAGGGCGAGGTACGAGGCTTCCAGGCGCCCCCGCGCAGGATCACCGCCCCCGCCTCGCGCACCTGCCGCGCGGCTTCGAGGATCTGCCGTTCGGACTCCACCGAGCACGGGCCGGCGATCGCCACCACCTCCGTCCCTCCGACCGCTACGCCGCCGGGGAGTCGGACGACCGTATTCTCGCCCTTCCATTCGCGGCTCACCTGCTTGTACGGCTTCGAGACGTGGATGATCTCCTGGACGCCCGGGAGCGCCTCGAGCCGCGACGCGTCGACCCGCCCGTCGTTGCCCACGAGGCCCACCGCCGTGCGCTGCGCCCCGGGCATCGGGCTGGCCTTGTAGCCCAGTTCTTCGATGACGGCGACGACGCGCTGGATCTCCGCGTCGGTGGCGCCGTGTCGCATCACAATCAGCACCGCTCAGACTCCTCCGATGACGAACCGGTCTCCATCGCGCGCGGCCGCGATCGGTCCGCTAAACCGCACTGCGGCGGCCTGCGCCGGGTCCGAAGTTTCTACCGGTGGATAGAAGTGCGTCAAGACGAGACGCCGGGCGCCGGCTTCTCGCGCCAGGTCGCCGGCGCGTTCCGGAGTGAGATGAATGTCCATGGCCATCTCCTCGGGGAGCGAGCACTCCGCGAGCAGCAGGTCCGCGCCCGTCGCCCAGCGAGCGAGCGGGCTCGAGGGGCCGGTGTCCCCCGTGTAGACGAGCCGCCCCTCGGGAGCCGCCACCGCCAGCGCCACGCTCTCCGGCGTGTGCGGCACCGGGAAGGTCTCGAGATTCACGTCAGCGTCGAGCGGGAACGGCTCGCCGCCCCGCACATCGAGGATGCCGATCGGGAACCCCGGGTCGAGCAGCCAGGGGCCGTATCCTTCGGCGAGCGCTTTGATCAGGCGCACTACGCCCGGCGGCCCGAGGATCACGAGCGGCTCCTCGCGCGCCGGGACGGTGGTGTACTTGAGGGCATACACGAGCATCGGCAACTCGCCCCAGTGGTCGGGATGAAAATGCGACAGCACCACGTGCGTGACCTGGTGCCACGGCAGCCCGAACTCGGCGAGGCGGTGCAGAGCTCCCGCGCCGCAGTCGAGCAGGATCTTGAGCCGCCCGCGGCTCACCCAGTGACACGCCGACGTGCGGCTGGCCGACGGGGCGACCGTCCCCGTTCCCACGGTGACCAGTTCCATGACGCTAGCGGTTCCTCCCCCGAAAGACGATTCGCCTGAACTGAATTATCCCCCCCGCCCGCAACTTGTACAGATAGACGCCGGGCGGCAGCTCTCGCCCGTCGTCGGCGCGGCCGTCCCACATGAGACGCACATCGCAGGTGGGGCCGCCGGGCCCGCTCCGGCCGTACCGGCCGGCGGGAAGAATGCCCGGGAAATTGGGCCCCGGGACGAAGCGCCGCACCGGGTTGCCGCGCAGATCGAGCACGGCGAGCTCCACGATCGCAGGGACCGCGAGATCGAACCAGAGGCACGTCGCCTCGCGTCCGTCGGTGGGGAAGGGGTTGGGAAAATTCTGATAGAGCTGCGTCGTCGGGGGAATCGAGCCGTCGACCACCATGAACACGCCCTGGCTCTGCACGAGGGTGGTATCGGCTCCGGCGTGCACGACCAGCGACCACACGTACGCCGCGTCGCGCTCGAGCGGGCGCGGCAGCTGGAATACCGTATCGCTCAAGCCCGCGACGGTGAATTCGGGCGTGTTTGCGAACTGGGCCCCGGCGCGGCGCACTGTGAAATCGTAGCGGAGCGGCCCAGGTGGCGTACTCACTGCCGGCGATTGCCAACTGAAGACGGGCTGGACCTCGGCCGTGTTCACGCCGGCCGGCGTCGAGAACGAGGTGAGCGTGGCCCATGGCGGTACGACGATCGGCCCGAGAGCTCCGGTCGTCGCGGTGACGCCGGTCGCGGCCGAAGCGTCGACGCGCCAGAACAACGGCCGTCCGGGCTTGAGCGCACGCCGCAGCGCGAAGCTCGTGGCTGTCGTCACCGTGTCGACCACGAGGTACAGGAACGTGGCGTCCCGGGCGATGCGGAGGCGGTAGCTGATCGGGGTGGCGTACGGAGGGGGAGTGCTCACCGACCACGAGAACGACGGCGTGATCGACGCCAACACCGCCCCGGCGGGCGTGAGCGGCGTGATCGCGGTCGGGAACACCGCGCTGGCGGCCACGTCGGGGCGGCCCCAGCCCCGCAGGCTGTCGGGCGCGGTGCGATTCGCCGCGTAGGCTTGGAGCGCTTGACGGAGCGCGCCGGGCCCGAGACCCGGGTGCAGCTGCTTCAGGAGCGCCGCGGCTGCCGCCAGCAGCGGCGTCGCGAAGGAAGTCCCGTTGACCCGGCCGAGGGCGTTGGAGGCGCTGAGCACGCAGACGAGCACGCCGGGCGCGGTGAGGTCCGGCTTCAGCCGGCCGTCCGCCGTCGGGCCGCGCGATGAGAAGCTCGCGAGCGCGCCGAGCGAATCCTCCGCGCCGGCAGTGATCACGGAATCCGCGTCCCCGGGCGTGACCAGGGTCCGGAAGCTTGGGCCTCCGTTTCCGGCGGCCGTCACGACGAGGATGCCGTGGGCCGCGGCGCTCTCGGCCGCCACGCTCGTGACCGCCACCCGGCCGTTCAGATCCGCCGGCGAGTAGGTGAAGCCATCGTCAAAGTCGAGATAGCCGAGGCTGGACGAGACGATATCGACGCCGATGGAATCCGCCCACTCCAGCGCGCGCACGTAGTTCACCTCCTCGATGCGTGTTTCGGACCGTACGTCTTCGGTCTTGGCGAGCAGGTACGCCGCACCGGGCGCGACCCCGCGCAGCCGGCCGGGGACGCGGCCCGCGAAGAGGGACCACACCGCGGTGCCGTGGAACTGCGCCCCGGGCTGGTCGTTCGGCTGATCGCGCACCACCGAATCGCCGAACACGAAATCGTACTGCGCCGTGACCGTGACGCCCGCGAACGCCGGCGCCGCGGTGTTGAAGCCCCCGTCGAGGATGGCGATTCGCACGCCGCTCGCGTCGTACCCGGCGTCGGCCAGCGGGCGCAGGTCGAGCTGACGGTAGGGCATCTCGGAGGGGCCGTACGTGGGGTCTCCGCCCGCGGGGCAGGTATCGGTAGCGACCGCGGCCCGCGCCGCCGGATCCGGACCGGGCGCCGGGCGCCAGCGGCCGGCGGGCTGGATGCGGCGGAGCAACGTCTCGCGCGCCAGCTCGCGCAGGCCCGCCGTCGGCACGTCGGCGCCGAGCGCGTGCAGCCAACGGCTGCGGACGCGCACCCGCGCGCCGGCGGCGGCCGCGCGGGCCGCTGCTCGCTCGAGCGGGACGCCGGGCCGCACGAACAGCCACACGGTGAGCGTCGTGTCGCGCTGCCAGACGCGCGGTAGTACCGGAGACACGGCGGGCCGCTGCGCTGCGAGGCCTGCCGGAGCGGCGAGGGCGAGGAGCGCGGCGGCCCGGATGGACCGTGGCACGGGGCGCTAGACCGGTTCCATCTGGCCCAGGCGCACGCCCACGATCGTGGACACCCCCGGCTCCTGCATCGTGACGCCGTAGACGGCGTCGGCCGCCTGCATGGTGCGCGGGTTGTGAGTGATGACGATGAACTGGGTCTGATCCTTGAACTCGGCGAGCAGCCGCACGTAGCGGCCCACGTTGGCGTCGTCGAGCGGGGCGTCGACCTCGTCGAGCAGGCAGAACGGGCTCGGTTTGGTGAGGAAGATGGCGAAGAGCAGCGACACCGCGACCAGCGTGCGCTCGCCCGAGGAGAGCAGATGGATGCGTTGCGTGCGCTTGCCGCGCGGCGCCGCGTGGATCTCGATCTCGCTCTCGAGCGGCTCGTCCTCATTGGCGAGCCGCACATCGCACTCGCCGCCGCCGAACAGCGTCTGGAAGACTGTGCGGAAGTTCTCGCGCACTTTGCCGAACGACTCCAGGAACATTCCCTTCGCGGTCTGATCGATCTCGCGCGCCGCCTGCTGCAGGGACTGGCGCGCAGCCACCAAATCGTCGCGCTGCGTCATGAGGAACTCGAGGCGCTTCGTCTCCTCACCGTGCTCCTCGACGGCCAGTGCGTTGACCGGACCCACGGCCTCGATGGCGTCTTTGAGCCGGTCGTTCTCCTGGCGCAGCCATTCGATGTCGCCCGGCACCTCCGGCGCGGCGGCGAGCAATTGGTCGAGCGGCTTGCGCCACTCGGCTTCGACGCGCTCCACCAGTCCACGCTTGCGCCCCAGGATCTCGGTGCGCTCGACCTCGAGCTTGTGCTCCTCCGCGCCGAGCACATCGAGCGCTCCGCGGGCGGCGTCGAGCGCCGTCTCCGCCTCCGCGACGCGCGCCTCCGCCTGTTGTGCCTGCACTGCCGCCTCCTCGGCCGCCGCTGCGAGTGCCTCGACCGCCTGGCGGCGCTGCTTGAGCGCGTCCGCCCACTCGGCCTGCTGGGCGGTGAGGGCCGCGGTATCGCGGTCGATGGTCGCGATTTCTTCCGCGAGGGTCGTCCCCTGGTGGCGCGCTGCGTCCGCGTCGCCACCGGCCCGCGCGGCCCGCTCGCGTGCAGCGGCGAGACGTGCCTCCACCTGGGCGGCCTCGACTTGCCAGCGCACGCGCTGCTCGCGCGCGGCCTCCTGCTGTGTTTCGAGCTCCATCAGGCGCGCGCGCTCGGCCCCCAGCCGCTCGTCGAGCCGCACCCGTTCGACCTCGTGCCGCTCGAGCTCAGCGTGCAGCGCGGTAAGTCGGGCTTCGACCGCCGCCAGCCGGGTCGAGAGCCGGTCGACCTGAGCCGTCGCGTCCGCGGCCTCCCGCTGCGCGTGAGCCGCGGCGCGCTCGGCGTCGCCTTTCAGCGCGCCCGCCTCGAGCTCGTGCGCGCGGGCCCGCTCCGCCGCTGCTCCCGCCGCCGCGAGCCCGGCTTCGGCCGCGGTCAACTCCCCGAGCGTCTTATGCAACGCCTCCGCCGCGGCTACCCGGCGCCCCTCCGTCTCCCCTAACTCCTGTGTGAGCGCGTCGAGCTCGGCGCGCCGCTCGAGCGGCCCCCCGCCTGCGGCCCCGGCGCCGGCGAGGAACACCGCGCCGTTGGCGCGGCGCAGGGCGCGCCCGCCGTCGAGCACTTCGTGGCCCGCAAGCAGGGTACGCACCCATGCCGCCGCCGGGCCGTCTACCCGCAACTCGTCCGTGAGGGGATGCCCGTCGGCGGTGCGACGGGGACCGGGCGTGCACGGCAGCAGCACCAGCGGTCCCGGTTGTGCTTGCTCGTGCCAGCGGCGGATCGCCGTTACGCCGTCCTCGTCGCGCACCAGCACGGCGTGCAGCCACTCGCCGAGCAATTGCTCGGCGAGCTGCGCGTCCCGCCGGCTGGTACGCACGAAGTCCGAGAGCGGGCCCAGCACTGCGTCGCCGAACTGCGCTTTGTCCTTGAGCAGCGCTTGAGCAGCGGGCGCGAGGCCCACCCGCTCGCGCTCGAGCTCGGCAAGCGCGTCGCGTCGAGCCGTCACCTGCGCGACCGCCTCCTCCGCCTGGCGCTGGGCGGCGCGGTCATGCGTCTCCTGCTCCTTGAGCTCCGCCACGCGGCGGCGCGCGCGCTCGAGCTCCTCCGCCGCCTGCGTCGCCGCCCGCGCCTGCACCTGCGCCTCCTGTGCCCGCCCACTCGCTTGGGCAGTCGCCGCCCACTCGGCTTCCGCCCGTGCGGCGCGCTCCCCCGACGCCTGGGCCAGCTGCTGCCCCAGCTCTACTCGCTCCCGCTCGAGCGCCGCGCGTTCTCCCTCCAATGCGCGGAACCCCTCGGCTCGGCGCTGCAGGTCCTCCTCAAGCTCGCGCACCGCCGTGCGCTGGGCGAGCAGCCGGTCGCGGACCTCTTGCTCCAGCGCCGCGCGGCCGGCCAGCTCCTGTCCGACGGATGCGAGGTCGCGCTCGGCCGCGACGCACTCGGCGGTGGCCGCACTCCGCTCCTGCTCCGCCTGGACGACGCGGGCCTCCTCTAGCCCGCGCCGCTGCCCCGCCGTCGCGCGCCGTTGCGCGGCGTTGCGCAGCCGCTCGGCGGCGAGCGCCAGGTCGCCTTCCAGCCGTCCCACCTCCAGCTTCGCGTCGGCTAGGCGCCGCTCCACCTCCGTGCGCTGCGCCTCGGCCATATGCCGTGCCTGCACCCGCGCCTCACGCTCGTGCTCCGCTGCGCCGAGCCGCCCCCGCTCCCCGGGGAGCGCGGCGGTCAGGCGTTCGGCCCGCTTGCCCAGTTCGCCTAGGGCGAGATCGATGTCCTCGAGTTCGCGCCGCACCAGCGTCAGGGCGATCCCGAAACGCTCTTCGATCATCTTCCCGTACCGCTCGGCCTTCCCCCGCTGGCGCGCGAGCGAACGGACCTGCGTCTGCACCTCGCCGACCAAGTCTTCGAGGCGCGCCAGATCCGCCGCCGTCTCCTCGAGCCGCCGCTCGGTGCTCTCCTTCCGGTTGCGATACAGGCCGATCCCCGCCGCTTCCTCGAACAACGCACGGCGTTCCTCGGCCCTCTCGGAGAGCAGCGCCTCGATCATCCTCGCTTCCATCACCACCGCGGCGTCCGCGCCGAGGCCCGTGCCTCGCAGCAGGTCCTGGATGTCGCGGAGGCGGACGGACGAACGGTTGAGGAGGTATTCGCTCTGGCCTGCGCGGGACAGTCGGCGCGTGACGACGACCTCTTGATAGGCCAGGGGGAGCGTGCCGTCGGAGTTGTCGAACACGAGCGACACTTCCGCGACGTTCACGGGCCGCCGGCCGGTCGACCCTTGGAAGATGACGTCCTCCATCTTGCCGCCGCGCAGCAGGCGGGGCGACTGCTCGCCCAGCACCCACCGCACGGCGTCGGAAATGTTCGACTTGCCGCACCCGTTGGGGCCGACGATCGCGGTGACGCCCGTTTCGAACGGCAGCTCCACCGTGCCTGCAAACGACTTGAAGCCCGACAGTTCGAGTCGGGTCAGTCTCATGGTTTGGTCCTCGTTCGTGTCACGAGGGTGGCCGGAACGCGGGCGCGCTTGAGCTGCGCCTCGGCGAGGCTCGCCTGATCGGGGGTTTCGAACGCCCCCACCAGCAGGGTGCCCGCTGCGCCCCACGAGACCGCCGGAATACCCCGGGCGCGCAAGCGATCGGGCCGCCCCGTTTGAGCGAGCGAGAAGGAGTACGGCGCCCGCAGCAGGTCGCCCTGACCCTTCGGAGCCAGCCCGTTCGCCCACAGCGCCGCCCGCGTCGCGGCAGCGGAGTCGCGGGTCGCGAAGGCGCCGGCCAGCACGCGATACCAGACGGCCGCGCCCCCCCCTGGCCGTCCCTCGAGCGCGACCGGGGTCACGAAGGCCGGCAGGTGTTCGTGGCTCGCCAGACGATCAGCTAGGGCGAGTGCCTTGTCGACCCTGGCGTAGGCTGCGAGCTGCACGGTCCAGGGGAGCGAGTCCAGCCGGGGCGTCGGGACGGCAGTCGGCCGCACGCGCGGCGCGACGGGCGTCGGCGGGGCAGCACGGTGCTCGGCACCGCTGGCCCGGATGGACTCCCCCCCCGTGGTGAACAGCGCCCACCCTCCTGCCGCCCCCGCGACCAGCGTCGCCGCCACCAGGACGGGTCGGGTGCGGCGGTGCGCGGCTCGCCCGGGCGGATGCGGCAGCGGCAGAGGACGCGACGGCCTCGGGGGGATAGCTGCGTCGCGAGCATCTCCCGCTGGGCCCGGTGCGGGTGTCCAGTGCTCGCGTACCACGCCGACCAGGGGGATGCCGCGCTCGAGCGCGGCCGTGATCCCTTGGCCGATGGAGGACTCCGGCTCGAAGCCGTCCGGCGAAAGCACGATCAGGCCGTCCGGCACGGCCGACAGGCGGGCGAGCCCGCCCGCCGAGAGATAGAGCAGCAGCAGCGCGCCCTCCACGCGGAACCCGCCGTGCAGCTTCTTCCACCGCTCGTGTCCGAACAGCTCACCCGGATGCGCCGTGTACGCGCCCGCAGCGATGAAAAAGACGTGGTCGACCTCGTGAGCCGTCTTCGTCAGCGACACGCCGTATTCGAACGCGTCGACGATGCCTTCGGTCGGCGAGAGCCCAACCACCTCGTGCAGCGTGGGGTCTTCGATCCACAGATCGACGAGCGCCACGCGGCGCCCGTGCAGCGCCGCCGCGCGCGCCACGTCCCAGGCAGCCGCCGCGGCCCACCTGAGGTCGCCGGTGGCGGGCACGAGGGCCACCAGCGCCTGCCCATCGACGAGCGGAGGGATCAGATTGTCGAGACGCGAGCGCGGGAGCGGTCGTGCGCTCATGGCGTGGGTTGGTAGATCCAGAACGGCCGGCCGAGCTTCCGCCCGATCGCCTCCGCTTGCGCGCGCGTGGGGTACGGGCCGAGCACGACGCGGTAGCCGTCATCGGGCCCCCGCGGCGGCAGCACGCGGGCGGCCAAACCGGCTCGCGTGAGCTGCTGGGCCATCTCGCCGGACCAGGCCTCATTTTGCGACGTCGACACCTGGACGTACAGCAGGCCCTCGCCCGCCACCGTATCGGCGGCCCCCCCGGGTCCCCCCCCGGCGGCTGGCTGTCCGGGCTGACCCGACTCGTCGGCGAACGCCGAGCGGTAGCTGCCGCGGGGCCGCCACGCGGTCAGTGTCCAGTGATCGGCGCCCCCGCCTTTGACGCGGCCGGTGACGAGCAGCGAATCCGGCCGGTACGCGGCGACGTCGTCGCGCTGCCGCACCAGCAGCGAGCCATCCGGGGCGATCGCCGGCAGATCCACCCGCCACGCGGTGGCGACCGAGCCCACCAGCCGCTTCACGGGCAGGTCCACGACCCACGCCGAATCGCCGACGGTCGGGCGGGCCAACAACCAACGTCCCAGCGGATCGAGACGCATCGTCGCGGCGGGCGTCGGCAGCGCCACGCCGTCGATCTCGGCACGCTCGTAGCGGTCGATTACGGCGAGCCCAGGCTCGGTGCGTCGCGCCACATAGATGCGGTGTCCGGAAGGGGAGAAGACAAGCGCGCGCGGGTGGTCCTCAAGCGGCACGAACGCCGCGTCGCGTCGCCCGAGCGCGTCCATCAGCAGGACACCCGAATCGCTCGCGACGGCGATCAAGTCGCCCCAGCGCGTCGCCGCGACGTCGCCCCCCACCGGGATCGTCCGGCTCGTGGGCGGTTGATCGGCCGCGGCCGTGATCAGCTTGGGTGGATCGACCGCCACGAGGCGCTGGTCGCTGCCGCCGAACAGCTCGCGCGGCACGCCCCCCAAGGGTTGGGGCCAGGCGAACCGCACCCGCCGTGCGAGCGAGACGACACGCCGCTTGGCGTCCACCGTGTACAGCGTGCCGTCGGGGCCGAGGGCCGCCTGCACGATTCCCGTCACCACGGTGTCGACGCGGCCGCTCCCGAGATCGAGCGACAGCACGTCCTTCTTGTCGGTCATCACGAACAGGAATTCTGACTCTGGGTCGAGGCCGATTACATCTGCCACCGCCGGCAGCTTCCCGTGGATCGCGTTGGGGATCTCGACCAGATCCGGGAGGCGGTACGCCCGCGGCGTGCCTCCGCGCGCCGCCACGCGGACCGCCACCCCAGCGGTACGCGCGCCGCCAGTGGCCGAGCGTGTAACTGATTGTGGCGTCTTTGATTGGGACGACGGATCTACGGGCGCTCGGGACCGGCAGCCCCCGAGCGCCAGGCCGGCGAGGACGTAGCAGCACCCACGGGTAAGCAAATGGCCTCGCCGGACAAGATAGACAACCGGCGAGGCCAGCGCAAGTGTTTTAGCGATACGGAGTTAGAACGTTGGACCCAAACTCACCGTCCAGTACGCCTTGTTGCGGAGCCGGTCCAGCGGCTTGGTGTAGTCGAACCGCAGCACCACGAACCCCAGGAAATTCACGCGAATCGAGCCCCCCCAGCTCCGCAGCGGGCTGCGAACCGTCTCCGGGTCGTCCCCGGCGTCGCGCTGCCACTTGACGATCGAGCCCGACTCCCACGCGAGCCCCATGTCGTAGAAGAGCGCCCCCTCGATGGGGGGAAGCCCCACCGGGAGGAATCCCAGGACCACACTACGAGTGAGCGGGAACCGTAACTCCACGTTCGCCACACCGATCCTCGACCCGATGAGCTCGTCCAGCTCCGAACAGCCCGTTCGGCCGGTCGTGGTAGTAGTCGAGGTCCCGCACTCGTTGTTGATTAGCGACCCTGCGGTGTAGCCCCGGATCAGCTCGGTGCTCCCGAGGAATACGGGGAACTGGTCCCCGTCCCGCCCGAAGCGGCCGAAGAACAGCCCGCGCACCGCAAGCGTGAAGGGCCGGGCGAAGAAATAGCGTCGCCAGTCGGCGAGGCCGCCCAGGAACTGCCAGTCACCGAAGTTCGGGGAGAATTGAACGCGGTAGCGCGAGCCCGCAAACGGGCCGACGTAGCCGAACAGCGCGTTGTCGTGCACCAGCGCGAGCGACGGCGACACGTAAGTGATCGACGGGTTGTTTTTGGTCTGCAGGTCCGACTGCGCGAAAATGAAGCCGGCCTGGTCCACCAGATACTGCTGCTGGAGCACAGCGTCGGAGATGTTCACGGCGTGCATGCCGAGCTCCACGCGGCTGAACCGGCTGAACGGGTAGTACGCTTGGACGAAGCCGTCCCGGATCACGAAGCGCCGGATGCCCACAGTGAGAAGGGACGTGTCGGGTGCGACGGCCTGGATCGTGGTGGGCTGGTAGAAGTAGTACGGCTCCTGTGTGAAGCCGGTGGCCCAATTCAGCCGGTGCGCCTGGTTAATGTAGGCCGCCAGCACTTGCGCCTCCGACAGACGTCCGTTCACGGCGCCGGCGAAGACCAGGGTGTGGTTCCCCAGCAGATCCGACAGCGAGATGGCCGTACCGCCGAAGAAGCCGCGCCCAAAGTTGTCGCGCTCGTAGCCCACGGTGGGCCGCGCCACATAGTCGGGAGTGAACCGCGTGTGGTACGCCTTGAACGTGAACTCGCTCGTATCGGGCAGGGAGGTCGCCGAGTCGAGCAGCGTGCGCACCGTCATGGCGGTCGCCCCGGTCGTGGAGTCGGTCTTCGGCGGGGTGGCGCTCGAGGCGCGGAAGCCGGTGGGCGAGCGGTACACGGACGCCGCCGCGCGCGGCTGGTCGGCCGGGGCCGCACCCGCTGGCGTCCCGGACCGGGTGGTGTCGCGCCGCGTTGCGGCGAGCAGCGACGTCACTGGCGGGGTCGCGGGCTCCTGGTAGGGCTGGTGCCGGAGCGAGCGGGGGTTGTCTACGCCGTACACGTTGTAGTCCCCGTCCTCGTAATAGGCGAACGCCAGCCGGTCGGCTTGGCGGGCCCACGAGAGGGCGGGCGACAGCGGCGTGATCCCGGTGACACCCGTGAAGACGTCGGTCAGCTGATACAGGTTGTGGTCGCCGAAGTCGTACAGGTAGATGTCGCTGATCCCGGTTCGGTCCGAGACGAAGGCGATCGACCTTCCGTCGGGCGCCCACACCGGGTTGATGTTCTTGCCGTGCTCCGTGTGCGGGAGCACTTCAATCGCGCCGTTGTCGAGGTGGTACAGGCCGATCCGCATGTTCCCGAAGCGCAGCTGCCCGAAGTCGGTTCCCGGGCCCCGGTCGGTGGCGAACGCGATGGTCTTGCCGTCCGGCGACCAGGCGGGCTGGAGGTCGGCGTACTTGTCGTTGGTGAGGCGACGCAGGTCGCTGCCGTCGGCGTTGACGACGAACAGGTCAGAGAGGCCGCCGTCATACCCGGTGAACACGATCTGCTTGCCGTCGGGCGACCACGCCGGTGTCGTCAACCCGTTCAGCGGCACGCGGATGCGGCGGACTTCCTCGTCCTTCTTGACGTCGAGGAGGACCAGGTCGTCCTTGTCCTTGTGTTTCGCCGCAATCGCGAAATAGCGCCCATCCGGCGAGAACGAGCCCGCGGAGTTGATGAAGCGCAGGCTTTCGTAGTTGTTGCTCAGGGTGGACCGGACCAGCCGACGCTTCACGCGCCCGGTTTCCGCGTCGGCAAGGTACAGATCTACGAAGAACGAATTCCGCTCGCTGAAATACGCGATATCCCGCCCGTCCGGCGCGAGCGCCGGGGCGAGGTGGTACGTGCCGTCCGAGCGCTTCTGGGTCAGCACCGGCTGGGCGATGCGGCGGGCGCGGTAGTGCTCGGCGAGCTGCGGTAGATAGGTCGTCTGCACGGCGTCCCGCCACTCGCTCGACAGGTCGTCCAGCGACAGGCCCAGCGCCCGCTTGAATGCGGCTTCGACCCCACCCGCTGTGGACGCCTGAAGGATCTCCCCGATCACCTCGTCGCCCCATTTCTCGCCGATGTAGGCCCAAAGGGCGTGCCCGAAGCGGTAGGGGAAGATCCGCGGGTCGTAGGTGAGCTGCTCGATGGTCGGCAAGTGGCCTTCCAGCGATGCGTCGCGCAGCCACATCGAGGTGTGCGGATCGATCGGGCCGATCGAGAGGTACTCCGCCATCCCCTCCATGAACCACAGCGGTGGGTTCACGTTGATGAGCGTCTGGACGCCGGCGCCGATGCGCCCGCGGCTGAACACGTCGTACTGGAACTGGTGCACCATCTCGTGGCCGATCACGTGCTCGAGCTCGGCGTAGGAGCCGGTGAAGGGCAGGACCATGCGGTGCTTGAAGAACTCGGTGACGCCGCCCGTGCCCTCACCGATATCGCCGCTGATCGCATTGGTCTGCTGGAAGTCCGACTGAGAGGCGTACAGGATGATCGGCTTGCGCCCCTGAAACTCGTGGTGCAGGACGCGGGACAGGCGCGCGTACCACCGCTCCGCCATGCGGGCTGCGTCGAGCGCCGCCGCGCGCTCGGCCGCATAGTAGTAGACCTCGAAGTGATCGGTCTGGATGATCTGGAAGTCGAAAGACCGGTATTGGACCTTGTTCTGCCCGAAGTACTGCGCTGCGAGCGGCGCCGCGCCCGCGAGCGCCAGCGCCGCCACTGCTGCTGCGATCCGTCGCATGGGGATCGTCCTTTCTACCCGTCGTCCCGCGTGCCCCCGGCGAGCACCGGAGCATCGCCCCACAGCCGCTCGAGCTGGTAGAATTCCCGCAGCTCGGGGTGGAACACATGCACTATGAAATCCACGTAGTCGAGCAACACCCACCGCCCCTGCGCCAGCCCTTCCACATGATGCGGTGCGAGGCCACGCGGCGCCAGCGTTGTCACCAAATGCTCCGCCATCCCCCGCACGTGGGCGTCGGACGTCCCGGAAACGATTACGAAATAGTCGGTGGCGGCGCTGAGTCCCCGCAGGTCCAGTACCAGCGGGTCGACCGCCTTGCGATCGAGCAGCGCCTCGGTGACGAGTTGCAGCGCCGCCTGCGCGTGCACGACGGGCCGCTTCGCCGGACGCCCGCCTCCCCCCGCGCCCCGGCCCCTGCTAGTCATAGCGCCGCGCTCGTCCGTTTGTTCCGTCCTGGCCGCGCGTCACGCCGGGCTCGTTACTCCTTCACCAGGCTCACCCGGATCTCGGGTCGGACATCGGGGTGGATCTTGATCCCGACCTGGAAATCGCCCAGCTCGCGAATCGGCTCGGGGAGGTCCACCTTGCGCTTGTCCACGTGGATCCCGAGCTCTTCGAGCCGGCGTTGGACGTCGCCCGCCGTGACCGAGCCGTAAAGCTTGTCCTCTTCGCCCACTTTGACTGCGAACGTGAGATGGACGTCGGCGAGCCGGGCAGCCTCGGTTTCAGCGGCGCTCTTCTCGGCGGCGCGCTGCCGGGCGATACGCTCCGCCTCGTAGGCGATCTTTTTCTTGTTCGCCTCCGTGGCTGGGTAGGCGAGCCCCTTCGGGAGGAGATAGTTGCGGGCGTAGCCGTCCTTCACCTTGACGACGTCGCCCGCGGCTCCGAGGTGCTGCACGTTTTCCCGCAAGATGATCTCCATCGCGTCCTCTCGGTGACGGTTCAGGCCGGCGTCTTGAGACGGCGTCGGAACTCGAGCCAGGTGTCGGTGACGCCCAGGGTCGCGAGTCCGGGCACCAGAAACAGCAGCGGCGCGATCAGCACCGCTGCCACTACGGCCCCGATGACGAGCGCAACGGGCGCGATGCCGAACGCGGCCGAGCACGCGACCACGATCGCGACGCCGCGCACCAGATACAGTCCGCCGAGTGCGACGAGCAGGTTCAGCGCCACCAGCTTGAGCGTCGCTACCACCGGCGTCACCCACAGGGTAAGCGATACCACTACGGCCCATACCCAGTGGTCGCCGAAGTGGAACTCGCGAAATGGGGCGAGCGGCGGGCCGAGCGGGTTCCGGGCGACGCGCCGGTGCCATTGCCAGGCGAGGGCGAGCCCGGCAAGCGTCTGGAGTGCCAGGGTCGCAGGCAGCGTGTCGCTCACGAACCGCACTACAGGCTCGTACACCGCAAAGGTGCGCGGCTCGATCTCCACCCAAACGCGCATCGCGGCGCTCGCCTGGCGGCGCGCTTCCCAATGCAGCGCGTCCCACACGGAGCCCCCCAGCTGCACGCTCGCGAGCGCGACGGCCGCGACCCCTGCGATGAGCCCCGCCCGGATCGCCCGCCGCAGCACAGGCTCCTGGGACGGGCCGAGCAGCGCCACCGCCACGAACGCGGCGGCGACGAGCACGGTGTAAGCTCGCACGAACCCTGTCAGGAAGTCGCTAGCGGGGAGAAGCAAGAGTCCGACGCTCAACACGCCGACGCCAGTCGCCGCACCCCACTCCATGGTGGAGCGGGGCCGCGTGGCGAGCACCAACCCGGCGAGCGGCAGCCCGACCAGGCTGGGCGGTGCCCACGCCGCGAAGGCAGCGGTGCCGAGGAGCAGGCGCCAGCGCCTTCCCTCCCCACCCGGCGTCATGTCAGCCGATGTAGCCCTTGATGTACGGGAGCAGCGCGAGCTGGCGGGCGCGCTTGATCGCGGTCGCGAGCTGACGCTGGTGGCGCGCGCACATCCCCGACAACCGACTCGGCAGGATCTTGCCGCGCTCGGTGAGGAATCGGCCCAAGGTGCGATCGTCCTTGTAGTCCAGTACGCGTACCCCGGACTCGCACACGGGACACGTCTTGGCGGGCCGTCTCATGCTTCATCCTCCTCGAGCTCCTCCACCTCAGGTGCGATCACCGCCGCGGCGGTCGGCGCGGCCTCCGGCTTGGCCGGGAGGCCCTCGGACACGACCACCAGGTACCGCAGCACGCCCTCGTCGAGCTTCACGGCACGCTCGTACTCCGGCAACAGGTCCGCCGCGGTCTCGAACTGCGCCACGACGTAGTGGCCTGAGTCGCGCTTCTTGATCGGAAACGCCAGGGTGCGCTTCCCCCAGTGCGCGACGTTCGTGACGCTGCCCTTGCCGTCCTTGGTCAAGAGGGCGTGGAACTTATCGAGCCGTTCCGTGATCGCGGGCTCTTCCAGCGCGCTGTCGAAGATGTATACGGTCTCGTACCGACGAGCCATGCCACCTCCCTTTGGTCTGGGGCGACCCGACACTGGTGCGGCGCCGGGTAGGGGAATTGTGGGGCGGAAACATAGGCCGGGGCTGTAGCGGGCGGTAGGGGCCCTCGTCGAGGGGCAGCGGCGCGAGGCGTGATGCGCCCAGCCCTCAAGCCCCCTTGGTGACTCTCCTCACAGACGGACCCCGCCACGGCTGCCGCCCTTTTGACGCGAAATTGATGCGTCGTGACTACGGTCACAGGCGGCGGCGCCACGGCCAAGCATTCGTTTAGTAACGACTTGTGGCCCCCGGCGTCACAGGTCAGTGGATCCTGGCATCGGTCTTGCTTGTTATAGAGTTGCAGCGGCAGTTCACCCGGCACCAGACGTCCGGGAGCATCAATGACCGAGGGAAGGCACCATGCAGGCAGTCGGACGTTCGGTTCTCACGCGCGGAGGGCGTGTCGTCGTGGCGACGGCAGGCCTGATGGTGCTGCTCGCGCTGCAGCCCGAATCGGTACGCCTGGTGGAGCCGGCCGCGGCGGGCCTGTCGCCGAGCGCGACTGCCGTCCGCACCCTCATCATCTCTGAGCAGGCACGTCGCTACCTCGCGCTCCAGTACCGTTCGTTCCCGACCGAGTTCATGGGGTGCATGATCGGTGAAGTGCACGGCGCGACCGTGATCGTGCAGCGCGTCGCGCCAGCCGACGTCGATCCTCCGCAGTCGACCGCGACGCACGTCGTGCCCAAGCAGACGTGCGAGCAGGCCGGGTGGAAGGGCACGGTAGGAATGATCCACAGCCACCCGAGCGGCGAGCGCTGCTGGTACTTCTTCCCGGGAACTCAGGTGACGAGCTCCGACGGGCAGTCGTTCCTGCGGCAGCCCTACCCCGTCGACGCGATCATGTGCGGCGATGAGGTGGTGTGGATCGCACGCAACATGGTGCAGAAGCAGGTGCCGCTGACCGACCAGAGCAAGCGGGCGAATGTGGCGCGGGAGCAGCAACGTGGCAACCGGGTTCACTCGGGCTCGGCCAGCCGCACGGGGGTGGACGAGTAAGGCTGGCACTTCCGACGGCCAGCGTGTACCATCCATTGTGAAACGCCGGCCTCTGCTGCAGCGTCCGCTGTACCTGCTATCGCTCGTCTTGATCGGCTGGACTCCCCTTCTCGTGCAGGCGCAAGCAGACTCCGCCCGTCTCGCAGGCTCGGTCCGTTCATCGATTAACGGCCTCCCGATCGCAGGCGTGATGATCGCCGTGCGGGGGACTCAGGTGTTCGACGTGAGCGATTCCGCCGGCGCGTTCGCCCTGGCGGGGTTGCCCTCCGGCCGCCAGATGATCCGCATCCTGTACCGGGACAGCGTGTGGCACGAGCAGAACATCGACCTCAAGCCCGCCAAGACGCTGAGACTTTCCGTGCTGCTCGATCTGGACGCCGTCGCGCTGGCGCCCATCGTGGTGGAGGCGCGGAGCATCCGCGCCGAGCGGAGCCTGGCCGGGTTTTACGACCGCAAGAAACGGGGGTTCGGCCGCTTTTACACGTTCCGCGACTTGGAGCGCCGCCGCGGCTGGACGCTGCGGTCGCTACTCGGCGAGGCCGGCGTGCAGATACGCTGCGGACCGGCGTACTGCCTGCCGGTAAGTTGGGGCGGAACCCGATCCTGCATCATGTCGCTGTTCCTCAACGGGATGCGGCTGTCCCCCGACGACATGGACGTCATCCAGGTCGACGACCTAGCCGGCGTGGAGCTGTACAAACGCGGGTTCGACGTCCCGCCGGAGTTCCAGTGGGGCTTCGGTAACAACTGCGGTGCGGTGTTGATGTGGAGGCGGTCCTAGACGTTGAAGCGGAACAGCAGGATGTCTCCGTCTTGCACCACGTAGTCCCGCCCCTCTGAGCGCACCAAGCCCTGCTCGCGCGCCGCCTTGTAGGATCCCACCCGAATGAACTCCTCGTAGGGCACGGTCTCGGCGCGGATGAAGCCGTGCTGAAAGTCCGAGTGGATCTCTCCCGCGGCGGCGAACGCGGTCCCGCCCCGGTGCATCGTCCAGGCGCGCACCTCGTTCTCGCCCACGGTGAAAAAAGTCTGCAGTCCGAGCAGGTGATATCCGGCATGGATTAAGCGGTCGAGCCCCGGCTCCCGGACGCCGGCACTCGCGAGGTACTCGCCCCGCTCCTCGCCCGCGAGCTCCGCGAGCTCGGCCTCGAACTTGGCGGAGAACGGAACGATCTCCGCCTCTTCGTGGTGCGACTGCACTGCGGCGCGCAGCCGGTCGAGCCATTTTCCGCCGCCCGCCGCGAGATCGTCCTCGTTGACGTTGGCGGCGTAGAGAATCGGCTTCGCGGTGAGCAACCCGAGCTGGCGCAGGAACCGAATGGCGTCGTTGGTTTCGCCGGCCTCGCGGGCCCCACGGCCCGCGTTGAGCTCCGCCAGCACGCGCTCCAGTACCACGACTTCGAGCTGCGCCTCCTTGTCGCCGGCGCGGGCGGTCTTGCGCGTCTTCTCGAGCCGCCGCTCGACGACGCCCAAGTCGGCGAGCGCGAGCTCGCTCGTGATCACGTCGTGGTCGCGCACCGGGTCCACAGGCCCCATCACATGCACGACGTCTGGGTCCTCGAAACAGCGGATCACGTTCACGATCGCGTCGACTTCGCGAATGTGGGACAGGAATTGATTTCCCAGCCCTTCGCCCTGCGAGGCGCCCCGCACCAGCCCGGCGATGTCGACGAACTCAACGACCGCAGGGACCTTTCGCTTCGGCCGAACGAGCTCGAACAGGCGTGCGAGGCGCGGATCGGGCACCTCCACCACGCCAACGTTGGGCTCCACCGTGCAGAATGGGTAGTTTTCCGCCGCCGCGGCCTTAGAGGAGGTGAGGGCGTTGAACAGCGTCGACTTGCCGACATTGGGGAGACCGACGATGCCGAGGCGCAGCACTCACTTGATCCCTTCCCGCACCCACTTGATCACCGCATCCACCATCTGAGGCATGAGCGTCTCGACTTGCTGGACTTGCTCAGGCGTGAACGGCGCGAGCACGTATTCCGACCAGTCGCCGGCGCCCTCGGGGAGCGGTCCCACGCCGATCCGGAGCCGGGCGTACGCTTGCGACTGCAGCGCGGCCTCGATGCTCTTCAAGCCGTTGTGGCCACCCGACGAGCCGTCAGGGCGGAGCCGGAACGTGCCGCACGGAATCTGAAAATCGTCCACGAGGACCAGCAAATCGGTGCTCGGGTTGAAGGCGGGGTCGGCGCGGAGCGACGCCAGCGCCGCGCCGCTGCGGTTCATGGAGGTGGTGGGCTTGAGCACCCGGACGGGCACGCTGTCCACTGACGCTTCGGCGACCCGCGCGCGCTCGCCGCGCCGGAAGGGGGGAAACCCCCAGTGGGCGACGAGCGCATCGGCCAGCCAGAAGCCGGCATTGTGGCGCGTCGCGGCGTACTCCGGACCGGGGTTGCCGAGGCCGACGACGGCGCGCAGGAATCAGCTCTCTTTGCCGCCCTTGGGCTTCTCGGCCTTCTCCGGTTTCTCCGGCTTCTCGCCCTTGGCCGGGGCGGCAGGGGCGCCCTTCGCCTCCGGTTTCGCGGCGCCCTCGGCGGCGGCCTCGCCCTCCTCCTCCTCGCCCTCACGCACCTTGCGGATCAGCTCGGGCTCGGCGACTTCGGTCGCGGCCTCAGGCGCGGGAGCCGTCACCTCTTCAGCCCGCGGCGGCACCACCGTGGCGATCGTAAGATCCGCGAGGGTGAGGATCGTCGCGTTCGGGATGTTCAGCTCCCGCACGTGCAGGGAGTCGCCGATCTTGAGGGCCGTGACGTCGAGCTCCACGCGGTCGGGGATGTTCTCCGGCATCACCTCGATCTCGACCTCGCGCGTCACCTGGTCGAGCACGCCGCCGGCGTTGCGCACACCGTCGGGGTTCCCGACCAGGTGCACGGGCACCTTGAGCTTGACCTTCTCCTCGGCGTGGATCTCGTAGAAATCCACATGGATGATGTCGGGCCGGATGGGGTGGCGCTGGATCTCGCGAATCAGCGTCCTGGTCTTCTTGCCGTCCACCGAGAGCTCGATAATCGTGCTCGCGGGCTCCACCCCCGTGAGCGCCTTCTCGAGCGCCTTCGCCTCCACTTCGAGCGGCTGGGTCTCACGTCCGTGCCCGTAGATCACGGCGGGGACTTTTCCGTGGAAGCGCGCCTGCCGCGCAGCGCCCTTGCCGGTCGTGGTGCGCGGGTTCGCCGCGAGGGAAACGATCTGTGCCATAGTGTCAGTTACACGTCGTAGGTTGCAGGTTGCCCGATGGGCTCCGGATCGAACAGGGAGCTCACCGATTGATTCGAGTGTTCGTAGCCGATGGCCTTGGCGATCAGTCCCGCGATCGACAGCACCTTCAGCTTCTCGAAGCACCGCTCTTCGGGAATCCGGATCGTATTCGTCACTACGACCTCGTCGATCGCCGACGCGCGCAGCCGCTCCACCGCGGGCCCCGAGAGAAGCGGGTGAGTTGCGAACGCGTAGATCTTGCGGGCGCCCAGGCGCTGCAGCGCCGCCGCCGCCTCGGTGATCGTTCCCGCCGTGTCGATCATGTCGTCGGGGATGAGGCAGTCCATGTCCGCGACGTCGCCCACCACGTTCACGACCTCAGCGACGTTCGCCGAGGGACGCCGCTTGTCGATGATCGCCAGGGACGCGTTGAGCCGCTTCGCGAACCCACGCGCCATCTTGGCCGACCCGACGTCGGGCGCCACGACCACGGGATCGTGCAGCTGCTTCTGGCGGAAGTAGCTCACGAAGACGGGGGCCGCGTAGAGGTGATCCACCGGAATGTCGAAGAACCCCTGCAGCTGGTGGGAATGAAAGTCCATTCCCAGCACCCGGTCCGCTCCCGCGTGCGTGATCATGTTCGCCATGAGCTTGGCGCTGATGGCGACGCGCGGCTGGTCCTTCCGGTCCTGGCGCGCGTACCCGAAGTACGGCAGCACCGCGGTCGTGCGTGCCGCGCTCGCCCGGCGGGCCGCGTCGATCAGGAACAGCAGCTCGATCCAGTTCTCCGCCGGCGGGTTGGTCGGCTGGATGATGAAGACGTCCCGGCCGCGGACGTTCTCATCGATCTTGACGAAGATCTCCCCGTCGGCGAAGCGGCGGATCGTCACCGCGCACAACGGCTGCCCCAAGGTCTGAGCCATCTCCTCGGCGAGCGGCCGGTTGGCCGTCCCGGCGAGGAGCAACAGCTGGCTCCGCGACAGCGTGAGGTCCGCCATGTGAGCCCCGCAAAATAGACGGCAAACTGCTGGAAGCCAAGGGGTTGGGGCGCTATTTCTTGGTCGCGGCCGGGGGCGCGGGGGCGAGCGAGCGGCTCGCGGGCGTGAGCCCGTCCACGTCCCACGCGTTCATGCGGTACAGCGCGCCCGCCTCGCCGCCCCCAGCCACGCCACTGGTGCGCCGGACCCAGAACGCCCCGGGGATGGAGTCGAAGACGAGCACTACCAGGGTCGTACCTCGGGCGCTGCGGACGCTCAGGCGCCGCGCCGGACGCAGCGCCCGCGCGGAGTCGGCCTGTGCAGGCGAGGCGAAGCCCGCGGCGGTCACGGTACGGTACTTCTCGAGCAGCCGGGCGACCGCGCCCGAGTCCGCCGGAGCGCCCTGCAGCTTCCAGGTCTTGCCGGCGCGCTGCAGCGTGTAGCGGTCCTTCCCGCGCTCGACCGCGATCAACGCGACGCTGTCCGGCTCGATCGCGGCGATGCGCTTGTCACGCCAGTCGTCCACCGCGCGATCTGCCAGCGACGCCAGCCGGCCGCGCCACAGGTACACGTGGCGGTCGCCGGGCCGGCGCACGTACGCGCTCGCGTACTCCGAGCCCCGGGCTCCGACGATCAGCCCGAGGAGCGGTCTGCCGCCGTGCCTGACGCGGACCCACCGCCCGGTCGCGCTGTCGACGTTGAGCCGGCCGAACGACGACGAATCCTGGGCCACCAGCTCCGGCGCCCCGCTGTCGCGCAGGGCCAGGAAGAAATCGTTTACGGCGTCGGGCGCGGCGCGGCGGCCGTTCGCCGTCCAGCCGGTCGCAGACTTGGCGACGACGATTGAATCCGTTCCTTTGACGACGCTGATCGTGTCCACGTCGCTCTGCGCGAGCGCGGGAAAGCTGAGACCGCCGGTGACCGTGTCCGAGCCTCGAGAGAAGAGCTCGGAGCCGCCCCAGAGGAGCAGCACCACAACCAGGGCGAGGGCGATCACCTTCAGCTGTTTCGCGCTCATCCGGCACCCGCCAGCGCCAGCGGCCGGTACGTCTGCCGTGTGATCTGCCGCCGCCGCCACAGTCGCAAGGCGCCGAACACGATCAGCAGCACGGGCACTCCGATGATGTTGCCGTATTTCACCGACTGGCGCAGGGTCACGCTGGTGAAGACCAGGGGCGGGGGAGCACGGTTCTTCGAGCGAATGGCGATCAGCGCCTCGTCCTGCGCGAGCCAGTCGACCGCGTTCTGGACGAAGACGATGTTGTCAGGCGAGTTCTGCGCGTAGCGGTCACTCGCGAAGTCCGCGCTGCCCACGACCACGACGCGGCCGCGCGCGCCGCCGCCAGAGTCGCGCGCCAGGGGGTTGACGAGCGCGGCCAGCACCCGCGGGCGCAGGCTGTCGCGCCGGAACTCCCGCGACGGATCGAGGAAGGCGGTCGTCTCCTGCACGCCGCCCGCCCGACTCGTGACCAAGAGCGGGATGACCGCGCCCTTCGGCGCCTTGGTCGTGTCGATGCTGCTCGACCAGGGGAGCAGCACCCCGTCGATTTCGGCGTTCACGGGCGAGGCTTTGGTGCTCGCCGCTTGCACCCAGAGGGGGTAAGGCAGGAGCACTTGCCCGAACTGCGTCTGGATCGCGACGCGCGCGTTCGAGGCGAGGTCGTAGACCATGTCGGAGCGGACGGACACACCGTAGGGCTTGAGCAGCTCATTCCAGCCCACGAGCCGCGAGAACGAGAACGGCCCCTGCGGCGAGCGCTCCATGCCGCTGGCCATGAGGAGCAGGCTCCCGCCCCGGTCGAGGAACGCCCTGAAGGTGGCGGCCTGCGCGCCGCGCAACGAGTCGGGGGTCCCCGCGAAGATCAGCACCTTCACGTCGGGCGCGATCGTGCTGTCCGAGAGCGAGACCGAGCGGACGGTATAGGTGCGCTCGAGCTGCTGCCGCAGCGCGTCGAAGGACCGCCGCGCCTGCGGCGCCGTCTGTTGCTCGTTGATCTCACCGAACCCGATCGCCGCCTTGGCGGTCGTGGTGAGGGAGCGGATGTCCGACGTCAGGCGGTACTCGAGGTCGTTTGTTTGCTGCACGAACGGGATCGTCTTGACGCCGTCGGCATATCGCACCGCGACGCCGAGGAAGCCTTCCTTCACCTGCAGCTCGGCCTTCCCGAGCACGTTGAACTGCACGGGCGGGATGCCCAGCGTGCGCGCCTCGCGCAGCGCCGCGCTGTCGGCGGAGGGGTCCTGCACCACGAGCTTCACCTTGCCGCGGCCGGCGGCGCGGTAGTCGCGCAGCAGATCGTCCAGATCACGTTTCAGGAACGCCACCTCGGGCGGCAGCGCGCCCGACGCGAACAGCTTGATGGTCACGATGTCGGGGAGCGCGCCGAGGATCCGCTTGGTGGCGAGCGCGAGCGTGTACGACCGTCCCGGCGTCAGGTCGAGCCGGCCCGCGATGTGACGCCCCAGCAGGTTCACGACGATCATCGCCCCCGCGAGCAGCGCCGTGCCGAGGCGCAGCCGCTGCAGCGACGCTCCGCGCGCCGTGAGCTTGCGACGCATCAGCGCGAAGTAGGCGAGCAGCAGGAAGATCGCGGCGAGCGTCAGGAAGTACACCGCGTCGCGCAGGTCGATCACGCCGCGGTCGATGCCGGTGAAATGCGACAGCACGCCGAGCGATGCGGCGATGGCCCCGAGTCGGGGGGGAAGCCCTACGATCAAGGGATCGAGCCCGACCAGGATCAGCACGAACATCACCACGACGGCGAGAATGAAGGCGGTGATCTGGTTGGGCGTGACGCTCGAGGCCCAGATACCCACGCCGCCGAGCCCGGCGATCAGCAGCGCGGCCCCGGCGTACTGTGCCAGCAGGATCCCGAGCGCGAGATGGGCTCCCAGGGCGAGGCCCATCGGGAGGGTCAGGGTGAGGGCGAGCGCGATGAGGAGGAACAGCACCTGACCAGCGTACTTGCCGAGCAGCAGCTCGAGCTCCGTGATCGGTTGCGCCAGCACGACCTCGAGCGTGCCGCTGCGACGGTCCTCGGCGAGGGCGCGCATCGTCACGGCGGGCGCGAGGACCAGGAGGAGCCACGGCAGCAGGTCGAGCATCGGCCGCAGCGACGCCACGCCGTACATGTCGACCTCCCGAAAGAAGAGGAAGCCGTTCACGCCGGTGAACACGACCAGCAGGATGTACGCCGTGGGGTGATCGAATAGCGCGCGGAGCTCGCGCCGCGCGATCGTCACGATGGCGTTCATGCGTCGGCCGCGTCGCCGCGGGTGAGCTGGCGGAACAGCTCCTCGAGACTCGCGCGCTCCTCGTGCAGCTCATACAGCGTCCAACCGCGGGACTTGGCGAGCCCGAAGATCTCGGGCCGGAGGTCCGTGCCGCCGTCCGCGGTGAGCGTGACCGCGACCCGACCGTCGGCCGCGCGCCCGGCCTCGACCCGGCGAACGCCCGGAAGCTCGCGGAGTGCCTCGGCGATGCCCGTCCCCGCCGCTTCGACGGCGATGGCCACCGCGCCCTCCGCCTGCTGGATGAGACGGTCCACCGGGCCGTCCGCGACGATCTTGCCGCGACTGATGACCAGCAACCGCGAGCAGGTGTGCTGCACCTCGGACAGGACGTGGGTCGAGAGGATCACCGTGCGGTCCCTGCCGAGCGTCGCGATGAGGCGTCGGATCTCGACGCGCTGGTTCGGGTCGAGGCCTTCCGTCGGCTCGTCGAGCACGAGCAGGTCAGGGCGGTGCAGCATCGCTTGCGCCAGCCCCACGCGCTGACGAAATCCCTTCGAGAGTTCCCCGATCGGTCGGTAGTAGACGCTCTCGATCCCCGTGCCGGTGATCGCGGCGTCGAGCGCCTGACGGCGCGTGAGCCCCGCGAGTTCACGCAGGTCGGCGATGAACGCGAGATAGTCCGCCACCAGCATGTCGTCGTACTGGGGGTTATTCTCGGCCAGGTAGCCGATGCGGCGCTTGGCCTCGCGCGCCGCGTCGGCGAGTGGCACGCCGTCGAGCCTGATCTCGCCTGAGTCCGGCTCATAGAACTGCGTGATCATCCGCATGGTGGTGGACTTGCCGGCGCCGTTGGGGCCGAGGAAGCCGACCACCTGTCCTGGATCGACCGCGAACGACACGCTGTCGACTGCGGTGACGCCGTCGAAGCGCTTGCAGACACGCTCTAATGAAAGCAAAGCCATGGGGCGAGTGTGTGCAGGACTCGGGGGAAGATGCTAATCAACGGCCGGGTTGTTCAAGACCCCCGCCTCCCCCGGCCGGGCGTTGCAGATCCTTACAGGGATTTCAAAAACGCGATCAGGGCGTTGCGGTCGGCCGGGGGCAGGGCCTTGTACCGGTCGCGCGCGCCGGACGCCTCGCCCCCGTGCGCCTCGATCGCCTGGCCGAGCGTCGTGTCCCGCCCGTCGTGCAGGAACGCCTTGGCGTCCCGCAGGTCGAGCAGCGGCTCGGTCCGGAACTCTGACGAGGTCGCCAGGCCCAGGCAGACGTCGGCCAGGCCGGGGCCCATGTCGTGGAGCAGCAGGTCGGTGTAGGCGGCGAACTCTTTGTTTCGGAGGGCGGGGACCGGGCTGTCACCTGTCCGCAAGGTCGGGACGTGGCAGGCGGCGCACCCGATCTGGGAGAACAGCTGCCGGCCGCGCTGCCCCTCCCGGCCCAGCTTGAGAGGAGTAGGAGAGGCGAGGAAGCGCACGAACGCATCCGTGAGATCGAGCTGTGCCTGGCCGATCTCGGGCTCTGGCACGGGATCCACGCCCGCGGGGATCGGCTTCCCGCCAATCGTCTCCTCCGTCCGCACCGCCGGGTTCGTCACGCCCATCTCGGCGCTGAATGCGCCGGCGTTGAACTCGTCGAGCGCGGGCACGAAGCCCTTGCGGCCGAAGCGGCCCAGCCGACCGTCCGTGAAGCGGTTGGGGCGACCGGAGATGCCGTCGTGGTTCTTGTCATCCGGGTCGGCGTAGGCAAGGATGACCGACTCTGGCACGGCGTCGAGCAGCCCGCGGCCGAAGACGACCGGCGTGGTGCGCATGGCACGTGCGGTGGCGGACGGTGGGAACGGCTCGGCATCGATCCCGAGCGCTTGCTTGAGCGCGGGGGTCGTGTGCTGCTGGATGACGAACCCCCCCTCCGCGACGAGCGGGTCGCACACACCGCCTTTGAACGCGGTGGCGTGCACCTCGACTTCGTCGCCACGGCCGCCCTTCGCCGGATCTTCGTGGCACTCGCCGCAGCTGGTCGAGTTGAAGAGTGGGCCGAGCCCCTTCCCCGGACTGAAGATGCTGTCGAAGACCACCTTGCCTTGCGCGAAGCGAGCTTGCTCGGCGCGGTTGAGGCCGCGCAGCGGGTCGCCGGGTTTGAGCGGTCGCTGACAGCCGCCCGCGAGCAACACGAGGGCGGCGGCCGCGCCGGTGCGCGCCGGCGTCACGGCGCGCGCCTCTTCAGCTCGATCTTGTCGGCGACGAGGCCGGTGGCGGTGAGGCGGCAATCGGCGCGCACCACGTCGCCGGGCTGCAGATCGCCCAGCGCGATGGCGGCGCCTTCGCCGAACACGGCGGTCGCGGGCTGCGTGCGCATGTGCACCAGGCGCACGGCCTCCCCGACGCCGATGATGAGATCCAGGGCGCCGCTCTTCACGGCGTGCACCGTGCCCTGGTAGGTGTACGGCAGCTCCCGCTGCGCGGGCAGCGCCGCGGCAGGTGTGAGCAAGACGGCAGCCAGCGCGAACGAACGCGTCAGACGTCTCACGTGAAGCCTCCTGGGCTTGATACCCCGCGGCATAGTAGGCGGGCCGGGCCGGCGAGTCAATGGCGCGCCGGCGCTACGGCGCCAGCTTCTCGAGCTGCTCCGCCGCCCGGTTGATCAGGTCCGTCTCAGCGCCGAGCGCCCGGGCAACGCGCGGGATCTGCGCGTCCGCCTCCTTCCAGTTCTTCTGCTCGATCGCCTCGCGCACCCCGGGCAGCGTCTTGACGCCGTAGCCCGTGTAGAAGCCGGGCGCGTACACCTGATGGCGGTACCACGGCCGCCGCGGCAGCCCGTCGGCGATCGTGAGCGCGCGCTCGCTCTGCAGCAGCGTCGCGTTCAACGCTTTCGCCTCGGGCTTGGCGAGCGCCGCGCCGCCGTTCGATTCGGCTTTGGCGAGCGCCTTGTCGTAGCGGTCCGCGGCGCGGGTGAGGGCGTCGACGGCGTTGTCGAGCTCGGCGAAATTCAGGTACGGCGGGATCGCTTCCTTCGCCGGCGGCACCAGCGGCTCACGCGGATCGTTGGTGGCGCTGAAGACGCCTTCGTCGATCTGCCGGTTCTGTTCGCGGACCGAGTCTTGCGTGTCCTTCAGCAGCTTCTCGACCTCGCGCGCGTAGCGCCCGACGGTCTCGGCGAGTCCGGTGAAGTCGTACGGCAGCAGATCGGCGCCGGCCAGGCGCATCACGGCCGTTCCCATCGTCTGGGCGAGGGCGCGGCCGTACACGAACGACGTGTCGTCGAACGTCGTGTACCATTTGAAGTCGTCGTAGATCGAGTGGTAGATGCCACCCCCGTCCTCGCCGCCGTAGCCCAGGTTGAGCGACGCGATCCCGACGTGCTGCAGGAACGGCGTATAGTCCGAGCCCGAGCCAAGCGCCCCGATCCGGAGATCGGCTCGGCGGCGCGCTTCATCCCTCGCTTCGGAGGTGCGTGCCGTCGCAACGGCGCGGAGCTGGTTCCGCTTCCAGACGGTGAGCTTCGTTTCGGGGTCCTCAATGTCCCGCGCCACGTCGTTGATGAACTTCTCGAGGGTGTGAGAGCCCGCCAGGGAGAGGTAGCCCCGGCCGTTGGTATCGCTGTTCAGGTAGGCGACCGCCTTGTGCGCGAGCTCGTCGGCGTGGGCCTCGACCCACTCGGTCGAGCCGAGCAGCGCGGGCTCCTCGCCGTCCCAAGCGGCGTAGACGATCGTGCGGCGCGGCTTCCAACCCTGCTTCAGGAGCTCCCCATAGGCGCGCGCCTCCTCGAGCAGCGGCGCCTGGCCCGAGATCGGGTCCTCGGCGCCGTTCACCCAGGCGTCGTGGTGGTTGCCCCGGATGATCCACTCGTCCGGGGCGCTCGCGCCCGGAATGCGGGCGATCACGTCGTACAACGGCTTGAGGCTCCAGTCGGACTTGACCCGCAGATGCACCTTCGCCGGCCCGGGGCCAACGTGGTACGTGATCCCGAGTCCGCCGCGCCACTCGTCGGGCGCCGTCGGGCCGGCGAGCGCCGCGAGCAGCGGCTGGGCGTCGCCGTACGAGATCGGCAGCACGGGAATCTTGGTAATCGTCTGCGCCTCGGCGGTGGCCAGGCGCTTTGCGTCCTTGGTCGCGCCCACGCCCGGCGTGAGCGGGTCGCCCGGATACACCGGCATGTCCATCACGCTGCCGCGCTGCACGCCGTCCCGGGGCCGCCACGGCCCGTGGGGATAGACATCGCCCTGGGTGTAGCCGTCATCCCTGGGGTCCGAGTAGATGAGGCAGCCGATCGCACCGTGCTCGGCCGCGACCTTGGGCTTGATGCCGCGCCACGACCCGAAGTAGCGCGCGATCACGATCGCGCCCTTCACGGAGATCCCCAGCCGCTCGAGCCGCTCGTAGTCGGCCGGCACGCCGTAGTTCACGTAAACGAGGGAGGCGGTGACGTCGCCGTCCACCGAGTACGCGTTGTAGGTCGGGAGCTGCTCGGCCTGCTGGCCCGACGTCGGGTCGCCCGGCAGCGGCGGCTCCTGCAGCTTCGCCACGAACTTGGTCGGCGCGACCAGCTCCACCACGCGCTCTTTGGGCGTGGGAAACAGCACGTCGAACGTCTCGATCTGCGCGTCGAGCCCGAAGCTCTTGAACTTCGCGAGGATCCATTCGGCGTTGGCCTTGTCGTACGGCGAGCCGACGTGGTGCGGTCGCGCCGCGAGGTGACGCATGTACTCGCGCAGCGAGTCGGGGCTCGGGATCGCGCGGAACTTGGTTTCCCACTCCCGCTCGACCTTCGCCGCATCGGCCGAGTAGCCGCGCAGGTCGCCGGCGGGGGAGGGGGCCGCGGCGAGGACGAGCACGCCGAGGGCGGATGCGGCGATCGGGCTCGCAGTCAGGCGCATGCGATGGACCTCTCGGTGAGGAGGTTCGGGACGAGGACTAAAGATGCGCGGCGCGGCGCCAGCGCTCCGAGATCACCGCGTGTCCGGCGGGGGTGGGATGGACGCCGTCGGCGGCCCAGTACTGCGGCGCTGCGCGTCGCGCCAGGTCATCGAACACTCGTTGCAACGGAATGAACGCCGCACGCGCGTGCTGCGCAACGCGCTCGGCGGCCGCGCGCCGTTCGTCGAACTCCGGAAACCAGCGGTCGTCGACCGCACCACAGCGCAGCACGAACGGCTCGAGGACGATCAATCGCACATTGGGCAGCGCCCGCCGCGTTTCCTCGAGCAGCGCGGCGTACTGATTCTCGTAGTCCTGGACCGTGCCGGTGTAACCATGTCCCAGCTTGTGCCAGAAGTCGTTGACGCCCACCAGAATGCTGAGCACGTCCGGCTTGAGCGCCAGCGTGTCGACGGCCCAGCGCTGCTCCAGGTCAGGAACTTTGTTGCCGCTCACGCCGCGATTGTAGAACTGCAGCGCGCGATCGGGATGCGCCGCGAGCGCCGCCGAGGCGACCAGCAACGGGTATCCCGCCCCGAGCGCGCGCGCTACGTTCGCTTCGGTCGCGCTGCGATCGCGTCCCCCATCGGTGATCGAGTCGCCTTGGAATAGGACGACCGTGCCGTCGGCCGGGAGACGGGACGGCAAGTGGACAGGTGCCGCGGGCACGAGCGCCGCCCCGGCGAGCGCGCCGGCCGTCGCCACGAAATCACGGCGGCTCAGCTCGTGTGGCACTGTTTCCCTCCTGAAGACTGGGCGTCAGGGAACGTGAGGCGCCCGCGCCCGGGCGGCTCCCTAGAACACGATGCCCGCCGTGAGCGGCATGAACGCAATGCCGCGGGTGTTGTTCAATGCCTGGCCGTAGCGCCACTCCAGCAGAAGGCTGTGCTGCCCCATCCGGATGCGCAAGCCAACGCCGGTTTGGAGACCGAGCCCCATGCCGCCGCGCGTGACAACCACCTCGCTGCTCTGCTGATCCGGGTTGGTGCCGAGCAGGGACCCGAACACGCCGGCACCGAGCAGGAAGTACGGAGACACGCCAGCCTGCGGGATCAACGAAGCGACGAAGTTGCCTGTCAAGCCCAACGTCCGGTCCGATAGCGCGGCGGCGCCGGAGCCGCTTCCAACGATCGCCACCGAGTTGGGGCGGGAATGCAGGCTGTTGTAAAACAGCTCCGCCCGAAACGCGAAGGCAGCCGACCCGAGCGGCACCTCCGCCATGCCTCGAACGTGAAAGCCCGCTTGATCGGCGCCGGTGACGTTGAACCCGCCCGCGTCGACCAGAGCGCGCGAATCGCCGCCCCCCACCAAGCTGGTGCCGGCCGCAAGGCCAAAACGCACGCGCTGGGCTTGGAGCAGAACCGGGACGCAAACGGCGACGGTGAGTAGTGCTGCACGGCGTAGCATAGGCCCTCCTCAGCGCAAGACCTAGTTGATCCAGGTTGCCTTTCCGCTTTTCAGACCGCTAGTTCGGGAGCCGCCGAGGCACCCACCGCGACACCGTACGACAGTACGACTCATATGCAGCACCGAACCGCCGTCGCAGCAGTGGCTCCTCAACCAGGACGACGAACAGGTGGAAGAGCAATCCGACGGCAACGCCGTACGCTAGCACCACGCCGGAGCGGAACAACAGGGCCCACGCCGCGACGACGAGCAATACGCCCAGGTACATGGGATTCCGGACGCGGCGATAGAGACCGCGCACAACCAGCTGCTTGGGCGGGTCGATGGGCGCCGGGGTGCCGCGGCCCGCCACCGCGAAGTCCCAAAGGCACCAGAAGTAGATGCTCAGTCCCAGCACGGCAACGGGCGCGGCGAGCAGCAGCCTCCCTGCGTCCCAAGAGAACATACCGGTGGTGCGGGTGACGATGCGGTAGGGCACGAAGCCGGCGACAGTGCCCGGCACGAACACCGTGAACAGGAGGTTCTTGAGCAGGAGCAGCACGGGAGAGGTCAGCGCGCGGCGCTATGGGCCCCGACAAACCGGGACACCCTCTTTCGCCGCGCCGAGCGGCGGCGGCGCGTTGCCGACAAACGTCGCACAGACGAGGCCGGGAACCTTGTCGTTGATCGCGATCTCGCTGTGGCTCGAGTCCGAGGACGTCAGGAGGACGAGGGTCACCCCGGAACTGGTGTGATACCCGTGCTGCATCTGACGGAGCGAGCGGGCGTAGGTTCCGTGATCGGCGAAGTGGGCTTCCTGTGCGGTAACAAAGTTGCGGAGATCGCTCCGGAGCGTCGCCGCGGCGCTCTGTACGGTCATGGAGTCGGGCGGGGTTCCTTGTGCGGGAAGGAGTCCCGGCACGGCGACGAGCAAGCCAATCACCACGGGGAGCGGCGGGATTCTCTGCATGGCAACCTCAGGGCGCATCAAGGTTCTGCCAGGGCACGGAGTTTGAGGACGGTGTTCCAGTTGCGGCCGGTACCACGTGTGCCAAGCTTCCGCTCGATGAGCGCGTTCGTCAAGCGCGAGCGGCCGATCCCGTTCGGGTAGACGATGTACGCGTGCCTGCCCGTAGCGCGAACCACCTCAGGGCCGGTGATGGCGGCTTGCAGCGCCTCCACGTCGTTGCGAGCCGGCGCGTCCTTCAGAAACATGACCAGGAGATGGCCGGGATCGCGCTCGGCTTCCTTGGGGAAGGGATTGTGTGCGACGATCGCCTTCCACTCCTCCGCGGTGCGGACGAAACAGTCCGCTTGCAGACCGAGGCGCTTCCGGGCCTCCGTCTCCAGCATGCGCTCGAGCTGCGAGCCCGCTCGCGCCTTACTCCGGAAGACGAGATTCCCGCTCTGGAGCAGTGAGCGTGCGTCAGCGAAGCCCAGGTGGGTGAGCAGCTGGCGCAGGTCCGCCATGGCGACCGGTTTGTGGCCGCCGACATTGATGCCCCTGAGCAGAGCGAAATAGGTCAGCATGGCTGCTGACGACGATCCGCCACCACACGCAATCCTGCCGCACCAAGATACTCTCGGGCGAATTGGTCGTTGTTGCACGCCTCCTGCGGCGTCCCGAGGAAGTGCGTCGTGCCGGCGGTCTGCCACACGAGCTCGTCGGCCAACTCGAGCAACCTTGGTACCTCATGCCCGCTGACGACCACCGCGGTCCCCCGGCCAGCGAGGTCACGCAAAGACTGGGAGACCAGCTCGGCGTCGGCCGGCGCGATGCCCAGAAGGGGTTCGTCGGCGAGGAGGCAGTCGGGGCGGCGCATCACCGCTACGGCAATCTCGGCCCGGCGGCGCTCGCCCGTCGACAGTGTGGAGGACTTGCGGGCGAGCAGGGTCTCGAGGCGTAGTCGACTCACCACCTGATCGAGCGCGGCCTGGGAGAACCGCTGTTGGACCGCCAGCAGGTGGTCACCCAGCGTAACGGTGGGGCAGAGTAAAGAACGCTCGGGAAGGTAGCACAGTCCCCGCGAGGCGAGATGAGGCAGGCGAGGCCTCGTCAACCGTTCGTCTTTGAAGATCACAACCCCGTAGTCGGCCCTCATCCAGCCAGCCGCGATCTTGAGCAGCGTAGATTTTCCGGCCCCGTTTCTTCCCAGCAACGCCGTGATGCGGCCAGGCGTCGCCCACAGCGTCGCCGACGAGAGCACTGGCCGTTGCCGGAAGCGCTTGCCGATGGCCTCGGCACGGAGGATGGGGCGGGCGATCACGCGAGGAAGCGAATGGTGAGTTCGCAGCTCAGGGGCGGCACCGCCGCGGCGAGGGCGAGCACCCAGACGGGAATGCCAAGATTGGCCAGGAAGACGTGCTCGCTGAGGCGCCTGCCGTCCCAGGTAGTGAGGCCTACAGTGAGCGCGACGACCAAGCCGGCGGCCGGAAGCGCGGGAACTGTGAGCCCGAAGAGCAGAAAGGCTGCGCCCCGGACCCCGAGCCACACCAGGATAGAGCGGACGAGAATCTGTCGCAGGAACGGGACGGGGATCGATGGGAGGGGAGGCAATCTCGCTGGCACCGCCGCTTCCTTTGCAGGGGAGCCTCAAATCGACAACTCGGATGATCGTGCCGCCAGGCCTCGCTTGACAGGCAGGCGTGTTCTGGGTGTCGCGCCTCGGTCCCGACGCCGTCGCCACCGTCGGCCTGACGGAATCGATGCTGACCTTGGTCTATACGGCGGCGATGGGCCTCTCGATCGGGGTGGCGGCGGTCGTCGCGCGCCGCATCGGGGAACGGCCGGACGCGGCGGCCGAGGCCGCTGTGCAGGGAATCGCCCTGGGACTCGGCGTCGCCGCAGTCGCCGCCTGCCTGGGGATCACGCTCGCGCCACGCCTCCTCGCCGTCATGGGGGCCTCGCCCGCCGTCACCGCCATCGGCTCGGGTTACACCCGGATGATGCTGGGCGGCAGTGCGACGGTGCTGCTGCTGTTCCTCATCAACGCGATCTTCCGCGGCGCGGGCGACGCCGCCATCGCGATGCGGGTCCTCTGGTTCGCTAACGCGATCAACATCGTGCTAGGTCCCTGCTTCATCTTCGGCATCGGTCCCTTCCCGAGGCTCGGCGTCACCCGCGCGGCGGTTGCCACCACCATCGGCCGCGGCACGGGCGTCCTGTACCAGCTGTATCGGCTCACACGAGGCGACGCGCGCGTGGCGGTCCGCCGCATCCATTTGGCACTCCGGCCAGCGATCATGGCCCACCTGTTACGTCTGTCCGGGTCGGGGACGTTCCAGGTGCTGGTGGGGACCGCGAGCTACGTCGGGCTGGTGCGCATCATGTCCAGCTTCGGGAGCCAGGTCCTCGCGGGCTACACGATCGCGATCCGCATTCTGATCTTCGCCATGCTGCCCTCGTGGGGCCTCGCGAACGCCGCCGCGACCATGGTGGGCCAGTCGCTCGGCGCCCGGGACCCCGAGCGCGCCGAGCGTGCCGCGTGGCTCGCCAGTCGCTACAACATGGTGGTGCTCGGTGCGGTGGGCTTGGTGTTCATCGTCTTCGCCGGTCCGATCGTCGGCTTGTTTACGCCCGACCCGGTCGCTCTACCCACGGGGGCCGTAGGGCTGCGCACCATGAGTTTTGGCTTCGTGTTGTACGCGCTGGGGTTCGTGCTCACCCAGGCATTCAACGGTGCGGGCGACACCTGGACGCCCACGTGGATCAACCTGGCGTGCTTCTGGCTGTGGGAAATCCCGCTCGCTTACGTGCTCGCCCGGGTGTGGGACTTCGGGCCCGAAGGGGTGTTCGTCGCAATCACGGTCGGGTATTCGACGCTGGCGCTCGTGAGCGTCGTGCTGTTCCGGCAGGGGCGCTGGAAACTGCGCCGGGTCTGAACGCTCTGCATTGGCCCCGGTGGACTCGAACCACCATTCCCAGATCCAAAGTCTGGTGTCCTGCCGTTGGACGAGGGGCCAGCGATGTTGCCGGCCCTCAACTTAGGGAGGGCGAGGACTCCGTGGAAGGCTCTGACTTTGCCACTCGGGCTGCCGAGGTCAATCTACCGGCGGCCGTCCCGTTGGGGGCGTCCACTGGCAACGTACTGTCCGTCATACTCGGCGACAATCTTCCCATGCTTCACCTCGTAGACCTCGAGTTTTTCGAAGCTTTGATCCCCGTGAGGCGGATCGAATAGCACGGCGATGTGATATACCACGAACCGGCCGACGACCATGCGCTGCCACACCTTCCGGGATCGACGGGGGGGAGCATCGAAGCGCTGGTCGGTGACAAAGGCCTGCCACGATCGAGCGCGCTCCTCGACCGACATGGCCACCGGCCGATTGGGATCTCCTGGGGGAGGCACCATGAGATCCTGGAAGTAGTAGACCGAATCGTACCAGGGTACTCCGGGTGGTCACATCGCCGCGGTTGAAGGCGTCGAGCGCCCGTTCGACCACGGACCGGCAAGGTGTCAACCGACGCTTGCGCGCCACTGGGCTGGCCGCTCCCCAAAGTGTGCAATCCATATCGGCGTTGACCGGTGGCGTCGCCGCGAGGCTGAGTCCGCGTTGTTGCGGGGCCACCACAGTTGCGTGGACCGAGTTGGCGTTGTACGGTAGTGCCGAACGCCACCCGAGGAGGTGGGGCCGTGAATCAACACGACGGCCACAAGCGGAGCGATGCTCTCACTTGCCTCGGCGAGTGAGCGCCAAGCCCCCGAGGGACGCTAGGGCCTCTCGGGGGCTTGCTTGTCTGGCCGGGCGGCTCACGGCCGGAGCTCCACCCCCTGCGTCTGACCGTGCTTCGTCTCCACATCGTAGGCGCGGTTCCTAGCGCGGCCGTCCGCCACGACCCGCTCTGCGGTGCGAGACGCGGCGTCTGAGACTGCGGGACAAGTGGCTGCCCGCAGCGGCGCGAGCGCGGCCAGCAAGTCGCGAGCGTTCCGCTCGGCAATCGCCCGGTGCCCCGCTTCGTGGGCCTTTACATGCTGGAGGTAGCTGCGCCACGACGCGATCAGCCGCGGGGGCGTGCCGGCCGCAGGAGCCCAGCGCGGCAGGGTGACGTCCACATTGAGCGTGACCCGCAGATTGCGCAGGCCGCAGCCGTCCGCTCCGGGTGCCTCCCCGTAGGTCCAGTCGAGGGTCCACACGGTCAGGGCGTCGCGCGCTTCGCTGCCGTCCCTGGGGCCCAGGCGATGGATCGCCTCCCGGAGCGCCCCGGCGCTCGATCCCTCGATGTCGTAGTACTGCTCGTGGCTGTCAATCGACAGCCCGCCCAAAGCGGCAGGGACAGTGGGGCCGGGAGCGGGGGCAGGGGCGGCGGATGGAGTCGATGACGACGCGCACGCGGACAGGATGATCGCCGCCCCGAGGACCGCTGGCCAGAGCCGCGTCACCCGGTCTCCCACCAGGCGATTTCTCCGCGAAATCCGCACGGCGTGCACTTCGTCTCGCGCGGCTGGCCGATCAGGCGCACGCGCGACCCACATGCCGGACACACGGCGTAGATGCGACCCGCATCCGCGCGGGTGCCCCGAGCTGGATTGACGCTGTCGCGCGGCCGGTATACGACGGTGAAGCGATCGGGTCGCCGGGGCCTGATCTCGACGAGCTCGCTAGGGACGGCGACGCGTTGTCCGCGGATCTCGACCACGGTGCGCGTGGCTCCGGTGCTGACGACGGGATACCACGCTCCCTGCCGGAGCATCGGATCGCTGACGAAAGGCGGGGCTGCCACCCATACGCGAGCCCAGCCGACTGGTTGGATCATAGTATCGACGGGTTGGATCATAGTAATAGGTATGGCGCCGCGATGGCCCGCGGTTCTGTGATCCAACTTACAAGCCCGGCTACGTGACCTTGAACACCTGATCGTGGTGGCGCGTTCGGTCGGTCACCTGGATGGCGACCTCCTCGCCCGCCTTCGCGCGCTCAACCTTCGTGTGATCCACCTCCATGGAGGTGACCTGCTCGGTGAACTCCGTGGTGTGGCCGTGGAACCGCACGCGGTCGCCCACGGCGAGCTCGCCGTCGGTCAGTCGCACGACCGCGACGCTCGGCCCCTTGAAATAGTGGACCACAGTTCCGATCAGCTGCTCGGGCATGGGGCCTCCTCCCCCACAAACGTACGGACGGTCGTCTCCGCCGCTAGGGAAGGGGCTCGGGCCCGGGGGCCGGAATCGCACGGGTCATGGTCTTGATGAGCTGCTGGTGCTTCTCTCCCAGCATCAGGGCCGCGTCGTCGCGCAGTGCCGGGCTCGCGTATACCGCGGCGACCGCGCTGCCGGAGCCGCACAGCCGCACCCAGAGGGGATGCGTCTGGGCGAGCTTCTCGTATAGGGTGCGGAGCGCGGGGTGCTTCCCGAAGACCGGGATCTCGAAGTCGTTTCCGCCCAGCCGGCCGACGCTTCCCCAGCCGGTAAACGCCCCGGCGTCGAGCACCACCGGCCCGCGGGCCGCGGGCTCGGGATACAGCTCGTCCCACCAGCGGTAGGCGTCCGGGGTGGCGATGGCGATGGGCGGCAACGCGACGAGGGCGGGTGCGGCAGGCGGCGGGTCCAGCCGAAACAGCCGCTCGCCCCGGCCCCAGGCGACCGCTGCCGGCACACCGCTCGCGAAGAACGCGACGTCGGCGCCGAGTCGCGCGCCGTAGTGCAGCAGCTCGGGGCGCGGGACGGCGGTGTGCACCAGCGCGTTCACGGCGTGGAGCACGGCCGCCGCGTCGCTCGAGCCGCCGCCCAAGCCGGCGCGCACGGGGATCCGTTTGGTGAGCTCGATCGCCACGCCGAACGTGCTGCCGGTCGCTTCCAGCGCCGCGCGCGCCGCGCGCACCGCGAGGTTGGCCTCGGGAGGGCCGAGATCCGGGCCGTGCACCGTGAGCGTGATGCCGGACGTCGTACGGGTGACCACGAGCTCGTCCGCCAGTTCGAGCAGCGCGAACGCGGTCTCAATCTGGTGATAGCCCCTTGCCGCACCCCCTGCAGGCGCTTCGCGCGCGAGGATGCGTAGCAGGAGGTTGAGCTTCGCGTGCGCCGCGATGCGCACCCGGTCCACTGGCTCTCCCCTAGCGAGGTGTGTGCTTCACGTGATCCACTGATCCACCGGTCTGGGCCGGCGCGTCGCCCGCGGTCCGCAGCTCGGCCAGATGGAGCTGCAAGCGCGACAGCGAGTACAACCCGAGCAGGGTGATCGGCACGAACGTGCTCACGTGATACGCCACTGCATAGCTCACGGCGCGGGTGGCGTCGATGCCGTAGATCGCGAGCGTCACGCGCGTCGCCGCCTCGAACACGCCGACGAATCCGGGTGAGGCGGGGAGCGCGACGCCGAACCCGATGATGCCCTGCAGCAGGAACGCACCCTCGGGCGGGACCGGGAGACCGAAGGCGCGGAAGCACAGCGCGAACGCCGCCGCGTTCACGAGCCATTGCAGGAGCGACCACGCGACGACGCCGACGAACCTGGTCGGGCTCTTCAGGACCTCGAGCCCCGCGACCAACCCCTCGGCGACTTGCGTGAGTCGCCCGGCGAAGCGTGCGGGGAGCAGCGCGTGCGTGACGCGGCGCAGCAGAGCGAGCCACGGCGCCGGGCGGTGCACGACGAGTACGGCGACCACGAGCACGGCGCCGAAGAACACGGCGGCGCCGGTCGCGAGCCCGGAGACCGAGGTAGTGCCGATCCGGGCGTGACCCGGGAAGGCGGGCGAGGCGATGGCGAGCGTCATCAGGCCGACGAGCAGGAGCCCGTCGAACACGCGCTCCACGCCGACCGACGCGAGTGCCGTGCTGAACCGCACCGGCAGCTGCTGCTGCGCCACGTAGGCGCGGGCGAACTCGCCGGCGCGCACGGGCAGCAGATTGTTCGCCATGAAGCCGATCGCCGTCGCATGCCACAACGGGAGCAGCGGGAACGCCGCGCCTCCTCCGCTGACATCCCGGAGGATCAGCCGCCAGCGCAGCGTGCGGAGTGGGAACGTGAGCGTCGCCAGCACGACCGCGCCGGTCAAGAGCAGCGGATCGGCGCGCCGCAGGTGCCCGACGAGCTGGCGCGCGTCGACGCCGTGCAGCGCCCAGGCGAGGAGCGCGAGCGTGACCACGAGCCCCACGACCCATGCCCAGCGCGAGCCGGGAGCTGGGCTAGGGCGCGGGGTTGGACTCGACGGCGAGGGCAACGAGGTCGCAGACTTCGTCCACGAGGGCCCGGAGCGAATCGCTCGACGCGTGCTGCGCCGCCGCCCGCAGCTCCTGCGCCCGCTTGAGCGCCTGCTGGCCGCGGTACAACAGGGTCCGGACATCCACGACCGGGAGGGAATCCTTCGGCAGGCCGCCCTTTAGGGCGACGAGCTCCTCGAGCGATGCCGGCCCCACGCCGGCCTGCACCATCCGTTCGTACGCCGCCCACGAGCCGACGAGATCCGGCGTCTCGGCGGCCGCGGGGCGCGCGGCCGGCCGCGCGGGTTGGGTCGCCGGGCGCGCGGGAGGTGGTGGCGGCGCGGGCGCCAGCGTCTCGATCGGCACCACGGGCGCCGCGCCCGGACGGCCCAGGCTTTTGATCCGCTCGATCGGGGGGCCGAGCTCGGCGGCGAGTGCATCCTCGTCGGCAGCGCTGGCGCGCGCCAGCAAGTCGCCCACGCGCCGCAGCTCCGCCGCGAACGCGGCGGCGTGGCTCACGGCGCTGCCGTTCGCCACAGCTTCGCGGGCCGCGCCGGCGAACTCGGCAATGCGGTCAGCGAGGGTGCCGCCGCCTGCATTTGCCAGCGCGCGGAACGTGCTCCCCAGCGTGTGGGCTCGCAACTCCCGCTGGGTGGCGCTCGGGGCGCGCTCGAGCGAGTCGGCAGCCTGCCGCAGGTGCTCCCCGTGGCTCACCAGCTCCAGCCGCCCCAGTGTGGACGGGCGCGCTGCCGGCACGCCGCGGGACACGAGGTGCGGTCCGGAGTCGTTGTAGTAGAGCGACCCGATCGACACGACGTCCGGCTCGCTCTCCATCGAGCGGACCAGCAGCTCCGCGAACCTCCGGAACTCGGCGGCGTCGGGGTCGGGCCGGCCGCGCTCGGCCACCTCGCGCGCCGCGCGGGCGATGGCCGTCGTCGCCGTCTGAAACAGCTCGGCGATGTGCGCCGGGGGCTCGAGCCCCGAGCGCGACAGCTCGGCGATCGTGCGCTCGATGCCGTCCAGCAGGTCGGGGAGCGGGGGAAGATCGGCGAGCGCGGCCAGGCCGCGCAGCGGCTGGAGGGCGCGCAGCACGTGTTGCAGCGGGTCAGGGCCGGTTGAGTTGGCCCGCAGCGCCTGGGCAGCGCGGTCCAGCGCGCTCGCGATGGCCGCGCCCTCGCGCGCGACGAACGCCCGGGCGCCGGCGTCGAGCCCCAGGGCCTCGACCGCGCGGATTTGCGCGGACGGCCGGCCGGCCAGCTGGTCCAGCTCTTGGCCGAGCGCCTCGGCCTTCGCCGTGTCCGCTTCGGTCCAGCTCCCCGCGCGGCGCACGAAGATCTTGAGGTCGTCCACGGCGCGCACGGCCAGCTGCTTCGCCGGCGGGTCCCAGGTGCGGCGGCTCTCCCGCACCGCGCGCGCCAGCGACTCGAGTCCCGCAGCCGCCCGGGCAATGGCGGGTTGGTTCGCCATCAACGCGCTGCCGCGCAGCGCTCGCGCCAGCCGTACCAACTCGTCGGCGCTGGCGTGGTCGCCCTGAGCGAGCAGGCCGTCCAGCCGCTCCAGGTATTCGCCCGCCTCGAGGGCGAAGAAATCGGACATGCCGAGGGGCTGCGCGGGACCGGTCATGGCGCTACAACTTAAGCCATCAGCCTTCAGCCGTCAGCAGTCGCGGCTCGGATTGTGCCGACGGCCGACGGTTGACGGCGCCTCATCCACCAGCTTCCGCATCCGCCTCACCGCCTCTTCCAGCCCCCAGAACACCGCGTTGCTCACGATGCTGTGTCCGATGTTGAGCTCCTCGATCTCCGGGATGGCGGCGACCGGCTGCACGTTCTGGTAGGTGAGCCCGTGGCCCGCGTGCACGGCGAGGCCGCGTTGCCGGGCGTGCGCGGCGGCGCGCGCCAGCGCGCGTAGTGCCGCGTCGCCCCTCCTCCAGGTGTGCGCGTAGCGGCCGGTGTGCAGCTCGATCGCGGGCACGCCCAGCTCGGCCGCACGGTCGATCGTCGCGAGGTCCGGGTCAATGAACAGGCTCACGCGGATGCCGGCGTCCATCAGGCGCCGCACGGCGGCCCCAACCTTACGGTTGGGGCCATGACGGTTGGGGCCACGACGGCCGGGGCCATGACGGCCAGGGCCATGCAGGGCGAGACCGCCTTCCGTGGTGATCTCCTGTCGCCGCTCCGGGACGAGCGTCGCCTGAAACGGCTTCACGCGGCACGCGATGCGCACGATCTCGTCGTGCGCACCCAGCTCGAGATTGAGCACGGTGCGTAGCGACGCGGCGAGCGCGCGCACGTCGCGATCCTGAATGTGCCGCCGGTCCTCGCGCAGATGGACCGTGATGCCGTCGGCGCCGGCGCGCTCCGCCGCGTCCGCCGCGCGCACCGGATCGGGCTCGTCGGTCTTGCGCGCCTCGCGCAGTGTCGCCACGTGATCAATGTTGACGTACAGCCGCATGCCGCCTTACCTTCGGTTCACTCCGTCCAGCCCTAGGATCCTCCGTGACACCACGACCGACCCTGCTCGTCGCGCTGGCCTCGCTCGCGTGCGGAAGCAGCGGGAGCCTGACGCCCGCGCCGCAGTCGCTCAACGAGACGCTCGCCCAGTTCATGTCGGCCGTGAAGGCGAACGACTTGAAGCGCATGGGCGCGCTGTGGGGCACGGAGCGCGGGCCCGCGGGCGCCTGGATGAAGGCCGAAGAAATGAATCAGCGGCTCGCGGTCATCCAGCGGTACCTGAACCACGCCGGGTACCGCGTGGTCGAGGGCCCGTTGCCGGTCCCGGCGCAGGACAACCAGCGGAGCTTCCGCGTCGAGCTCCAGCGGTCCAACGGGTGCAACGTGGTGCTGCCGATCGATCTGATCCGCGCGCGCAGCGGCACCTGGCTCGTGCTCGACGTGCACCTCGATGTCGCCGGCAATCCGGCGGCTGGCTGTAAGCCATAGGCCGCGCGGAACGATCCGCGATCGGGCGGCGTTACATTTACTCGGTCAGCTCGAGCAGAATCCCAGCCGTCGCCTTGGGATGCAGGAACGCGATGCGGCGGCCATTGGCGCCGCGGCGGGGCTGCTCGTCGACCAGACGGTAGCCGGCCGCCCGGCAGCGCTCGAGCGTCCGGTCGAGATCGGGCACGCGGTAGCAGATGTGATGGATGCCCGGTCCGCGTCGAGCGAGGAACTTCGCCACGGGGCTCTCGGCGTCGCGAGGCTCGAGCAGCTCGACCTGAACGTCGCCCAACGTGAGGCCGACGATCGTAGCGCCATCGGCGGATTCGGGTTGCCCTGGCTGCAGGCCGAGGATGTCCCGGTAAAAACCCAGGGCGTGGGCGATGCTCGGCACGGCGATGCCGACGTGCGCGACGCGGGCGCGGGAGTCCGTCATCTCGCCCGTCAACATAACGATTGCGTCAGAGGGAGTGGAGGGTCATGGCAGATCTACATCTCGTGGCGGTCACCGACGCCACGTTCGGCCAGGAGGTCGAGCAGCACCAAGGGCTCGCGGTCGTCGACTTCTGGGCGACGTGGTGCGGGCCCTGCCACATGGTGGCACCGATCCTGGAGCAGCTCGCCGGGGAGTACCAGGGCAAGCTGAAGGTGGCCAAAGTGGACGTGGACGCGAACCAACAAACGGCGATGCGCTTTAATGTGCGCTCGATTCCGAGTATTCTATTCTTCAAGGACGGGCGGCACGTGGACACGCTGGTAGGCGCGTATCCGAAGCCCGTGTTTGTGCAAAAGATCCAGCAGCATCTGTCGTAGCAGCCTCCCCGGAGGGCCATGCGCGCGAGCACCGCTCGCCTGATGAACTCGCCGGTTCGCCTCGCGGACCTGACGTTCCCGCAGGTGAACCGGCTGATTCACCGCACCCGCCTCGGCTTCATCCACCTCGACAACTTACTGGCGTTTGCCAAGCGCGACCGCGACGGCCGCGTGGACGGCTACATCACGGCGTACCTCCCGGACGAGTGTGTGCTCCTCCTCTTCCGCAAGGGTGAGGCGGTCAACGCCGCGTCGCTCCACACGGCGGGCCGGCAGGTCGTAACGATCACGGAGGCGCTCAAGCGGATGCGGGCCGAGGTGGAGCGCGGCGAGCTCACCTATTGTGCCGCCCCGATGGAGCAGCTCGCGTGGATGTATCAGTCGTGCGCCGTGCCGCTGCAGGCCCGCCCCCTGGACCCGAGCAACCCCAGCATGGTGTTCCCGGCGCTGCAACAGGAGAAGACGAGCGGCGTCCTCGAGCTGATTTCGGATGGGCGCGTCTCCTACCTGCGGTTCACCGAAGGCCGGTTCGTGGGCGGCTACTACTGCGACAAGCCGGACGCGCAGTCGGTGGGAAAGTTCCTCGAGGCGCAGTTTCAGCCCGGCGCGGCGGGCGCGCCACCCGCCATCTCGGCTGTCGTGTTCCCGCCCGCTTCCGACCTGCCCCAGCAGGCGCCGAACGCCCTGATCAACACCTACCGTGAGCTGTACTGGCGCATCGTCGACGAAGTGGAGAAAGAATTCCCTGGCGAGGCGAAGCGGCGCGCGCAGAAAGTGAGCGGGGGCATCGTGGGGCAGCACAAGGCGATCGCGATCCTCTCGGCCGCGCGCGGTGCCGAAACGCCGGACGCCGTGGTGCAGCCCGAGGAGCTCGCGAACGCCCTAACGGACTGGTCGCTGCAGCTGCTCCAAGGAGTGGAAGTCATCATGCCCGGCACCGCGCCTAAGATCCTACGCGAGGCGACCCGCGAGCACCGCTACGTGTTGCAATCGGCCGGGTTCTACGGGCGCCTGCCGTGGCAGGTGACGTGGTGAGATGGCGGGCACCTTGTATGTCGTGGCGACGCCGCTCGGCAACCTCGACGACCTCTCCCCCCGCGCCGCCGCGACCCTGAAGCAGGCGGCCGCCGTCGCGGCCGAAGACACCCGCCACACGAAGATCCTGCTGGCGCATGTCGGGTCGCGCGCCGAGCTGGTGAGCTTCCACGCGCACTCACCCGAGTCGGCGCTGCGTCGAATCCTCCATCTCCTGGGCACGGGGAAAGACGTCGCGCTCGTGACCGACGCGGGCACTCCCGCGGTGAGCGACCCCGGGGCCGTGCTCGTCGCCGCCGCACGCGCGCGCGACGTACCGGTCGTGACCATCCCCGGACCGACGGCGGTGGCGGCCGCGCTCGCGGTCTCCGGCCTCTCGGCCGATCGCTACGTCTTCCTCGGCTTTCTCCCGAGGAAGGGGAGCGAGCGGCGCCGCCTGCTCGAGACAGTGGCGAAAAGCGAGTGGACCGTGGTGCTGTTCGAGTCGCCGCAGCGTGTAACGGAGCTGCTGCAGGACCTCACGGCTGCTTGCGGCGCCGAGCGGCGCGGCGCGGTAGCGCGCGAGCTGACCAAAGTGTTCGAGGAGACGCGCGCCGGGACCCTGGTCGAGCTCGCGGGTTACTATGCCGGAGCCCCCGTCCGCGGCGAGGTGACCGTCCTCGTTGCGGGCACCGGCAAACCCGCCCGCGACGAGCGTCCCCGCGATCCGGAAGAGCGCGCCCGCACCCTGCTCGCCCAGGGGATGACGCGCAAGGATGTGGCCGACCGCCTTGCCGAGGAGACGGGGATCACGCGGAACACGGCGTATCGGCTCGTGAACGAACTATGAGGGGCGTCGGACCGTCGGACAGTCGGACCGTCGGACTGTTACTGCTCGCCGCGGTCGCGGTTCCGTCCGACCGTCCGACGGTCCGACCGTCCGACGCCTCATTGACGATCGGCCGCCTCCATTACGACGGCGGCGGCGACTGGTACACGGGCCCCTCGAAGCTGGTAAACCTGCTCGCGGCCATCCGCCAGCGCACCGGGCTAGCGGTGGGCGAGCGCGAGCGGGTGGTGACGCTGACCAGCCCCGATCTGTGGGACATCCCTTACCTCTATATGACAGGGCACGGCAACGTCCGCTTCTCCGATGAAGAGGTAAAGATCTTGCGCCGCTACCTCGAGCAGGGCGGCTTTCTCCACGCGGATGACGACTACGGGATGGACAAGTCGTTCCGGCGCGAGGTCGCGCGCGTCTTCCCCGACCATCCCCTCGTTGAAGTGCCGTTGACGCACCCCGTCTATCACGTGCCGTATGAGTTCCCGAAGGGGATCCCCAAGATCCACGAGCACGACGGCCTCCCGGCGCAGGGGTTCGGCATCTTTTTGGGCGACCGCCTGGTGGTGTACTATTCCTATCAGACGGACCTGGGGGACGGGTGGGAAGACCCCGAGGTCCACCACGATACCCCCGAGCTGCACGAGGCGGCGTTGCGCATGGGCGTGAATCTCTTCACGTACGCCGTGAGCTCCACCCGGTGACCAAGCGGGGCACCGCGGCCCGCCTGGGGCGGCTGGGGCTGCCGCACGCGCGCGCCCGCGCGGCGGCGCTGCTGCTCGCGGGCGCCGGGCTGGCCGGTGCGATCGCGGCGCTCGGCGTGCGCCTCGCACCGAGCGTCGTGGGCGTGGTCGGTGCCTGGCTCGTGATCGTCGGGGTCGCCGCGGCCGTGCTGTGGGTCGCGCGCCGGGGGCGGCGCGACACGTCCCCGCGAGAGCTCGGTCGCCTCGCAGAGCGGGAAATCGGGGGCCGTGCCGGAAGCGTCGTCGGCGTGCTCGCTCCCCCCCCGGCCGGTGGCGTGAGTGTCGAGCTGCTCGCGCTGGCCGACGCGCGCGCCGCGCAAGCGGTCGACCGCGCCGCGCCAGCGATCCGGCGAATCCTCGCGCGCGGGACGCGGCGGGGTGTGCTCGCAGGGTTCGGCGCCGTCGCGGCGGGCGCGGCGCTGTTCATGGCGTCCGCCCCGACGGCGGGTCGGGCGGCTGCGTTCTGGCACCCGCTGCGCACACTCGCGGAGGCACGCGCGCCGGTGCGCCTGTCGGTCGATCGTGTCACAGTGCGGCGTGGTGACAGCATCACGGTCACGGTCGAGGCCCCGGCCGCCTCGCGCGCGACGCTCTGGACCCGCGGGCCGGGCGAGCCGTGGCGCGCCGCGAGCTTGCCGCTCGACTCCACGGGCCGCGCGATCCGCCGGCTCGGCCCGATCGAGGCGGACCTGTTTCTGCGGGCCTCGAGCGGCGGGCGCCGGAGTGTCGAGCGCCGGGTCAAAGTCGCCGTGCCCGCCTTCGTCGCGGCGCTCGAGCTCACGGCCCACTATCCCGCCTATCTCGTCCGCACCGATGAGCCCCTCCTTGCCGGCCTCGACACCATCCTCGTCCCCGAGGGCACGGTGATCCTGACGAGCGGCGCGGCGAGCGTGCCGCTGGCGGCGGTCGCATGGCAGGGGAAGGGGGGCAGCGGAGTATCGCGCCTCGCCGTGACGGGCCAGCGGTTCTCGGGGCGGCTGCCGGTCGCCGTGTCCGGCACCTGGCGGCTCGACGTGGCGACGGCCGACGGCAGCCCGCTCGAGGGGGAGGCGCCGCAGCTCGCGCTGCGCGTGGTCCCCGACTCAGCGCCGGTGGTGACGGTGCCCGTGCCGGGGCGCGATACGACGCTGCCCCTCTCACTGCGCCAGCCGCTGGTGATCGATGTGCGCGACGACCACGGGCTGTCGCGTCTCCAGGTGACGAGCTGGCGCGTGAGCCGCACCGGTAAGGTGGGTGAGGCGGTGCGCGAGTCGCTCGACGTGACCGGCCTGGGCGACCGCGCGATCGTGCAAGGCGAGCTCGATGTGGCGCGGCGCGGCCTGCTCCCCGGCGACACGCTGCGGTTGCGGGCGGAGGCGTGGGACAACGCGCCGGCGCCTCACGTGGGGCGGAGCGCGGAGATCGCGCTGCGGCTGCCGAGCCTCGAGGAGTTGCGGGCGGCGCTGCGCACCGCGACGCAGGGGTTGGTCGAAGCAGCGGACTCGATCGCCGACTCGCAGCGGGACCTGGGCGAGCGCACCGGCGATCTCGCGCAGCAGCGCTCACGCGACGAAACGACGGGAGCGCGCCGGCCGCCGGGCGCGCAGTCCGGCTCGCTGCCGTTCCAGGCGACCGAGCGGGCGCAGGCGGTGGCGCGCGAGCAGGAGGCGCTCGAGCAGCGCGTGCAGGAGCTGTCCAAAGCGGTCGAGGAGATCGCGCGCGCCGCGAAGGCGGCGGGGATCGACGACACCGCGTTCCAGGCGCGGCTGCGCGAGGTGCAAGAGATGCTCCAGCGCGCCGTCACCCCAGAGCTCGAGCAACGGTTGCGCGAGCTGCAGGAGGCGCTCGCCAAGCTCGATCCCGAAGCGGCGCGGCAGGCACTACAGCGGCTCGCCGAAGCGCAACAGCAGCTCAAGGCGGAGCTCGAGCGGAGCCGGGAGCTGTTCCGCCGGGCGGCGACCGAAGGGGCGCTTGCCTCGCTCGCCGCCGATGCGGAGGATCTGAAACGGCGCCAGGCCGAGTGGAACGGGACGGACGCGCGCCGCCCGGACAGCGCGGCCGCCGCGCGCGAGCGCGCGCTCGCAGAGCGCGCCGATTCGCTGGCGCACGGCATCGAACAGGTGGGGAAGGACCTCGGACCGAAGCTGGGGAGCGAGACGCTCGCGGCGCCGCAACAGGCCGCGCACCGGGCACAGGCTGCGATGCAGCGCGCCACCGAGTCCGCCGGACGGAGCGACGCGGCAGGGGCGCAACAAGCCGGAGAGGAAGCGGAGCAGCAGCTCGCGGAGCTGCCCGACGCGCTGCGGGCCCGGCGCGACTCGCTCGCAGGGGCGTGGCGTCAGGAAACGCTGGACGCCCTCGATCGGGCGCTCGCGGAGACGGCGGCGCTGGCGGAGCGCGAGCAACAGGTGGCCGAATCACTGCGCCGCGGCGACGGCAGTCCCACGACGCGGTCGCGACAGGCCTCGGTCGAGGAGGGGACAGCAGCGGTGGAGCGCCAGATCCGCGAAGCGGCCGGGAAGCACGCGCTCGTGTCGCCGCAGCTCGAGGGGGCGCTCGGCTTCGCGCAGCGCCAGATGGCGGCGGCGCGCGAGCAGCTCGAGCAGGGAGAGCCGAACACCAGCGAGGCCGCGGCGCTGGCGGAGCAGGCGGTGGACGCGCTCAACGCCACAGCGCTCGCCCTCGCCCGCAGCCGCGGCCAGGTAGCGGGCGCGCAGTCGGGAAGCGGGTTTGCCGAAGCGGTAGAGCTGCTCGCCCGGATGGCGCGCGACCAGCAGGGGCTGAACGGGCAGGCGCGTGGGCTCCTCCCGATGATGGGTCTGAGCGGCCGGGCGGTGCTGGAGCAGCTGCGCGCCCTGGCCGCGCGTCAGCGCGCGCTCGCCCAGCAGCTCGAGCGGCTGCAAGCGGAAGCCGGGAGCGCCGCCGCCGGCGCGCTCGCGCAGGAGGCGCGCGAGCTGGCGCACCAGCTGGAGGCGGGGCGGCTGGACCAGCAGACGATCCAGCGCCAGGAGCGTCTCTACCGCCGCCTGCTCGATGCCGGCCGCACGTTGTCCGGTAGCGAGCCCGACGAGAAAACGGAGCGCACCAGCCGCCCCGCGACCGGCGACAGTGTGCACCTTCCCGCGCTGCTCAAGCCCGGCGCTACGGGAGCGGGTCCGAGGCTGCGCTATCCGACGTGGGAAGAGCTGTCGGGTCTCACCCCCGAGCAACGGCGCCTCGTGCTCGAGTACTTCCGGAGATTGAATGCCCCCGAGCCGCGTTGAGTTCGTAGTGCTCGGGCTGCTGCTGGTCTCGGCACACAGCGCCCGCGGCCAAGCCATCGGCCAGGGCTTCGAGCTGGAGCGCGCCGGTCAATACCAGCGGGCCGCGACCGTCTACCTCACGACGCTGCGGGGCGAGCCGACCAACGTCGCCGCGCTGCTCGGGCTCGAACGCGTGCTGCCGTCGCTCAATCGGCTGCCCGACTTGCTGCCCGTGGCACAGCGCGCCGTCGCGACGAGTCCCCACAACGCCGCGCTCCGGGCCCTGTTGCTGCGGACGTACGTGGCGCTGAACGCGCCGGATAGCGCGCGCGCGGTGGCGCAGCGCTGGGCGACCGAACAGCCGCGCGACGAGACGCCTTATCGGGAGTGGGCGATCGCGCTGGAGGACGCCCACCGCTTCGGGGACGCGCGCCAGGTGTTACTCGCCGGGCGGCGCGCGCTCGGGCGGCCGGCGGCGTTCGGCATCGAGCTCGCCGAGCTGCTGGAGCGCGTCGGCGAGTGGGAAGGAGCGGCGCGCGAATGGGGGGCGGCGTTGACCGAGGCGCCGACCCAGCTCCCGAACGCGGCGAGCTCGCTCGCCGAGGCCCCGGCGGAGCAGCGGGAGCGGATTGTCCGCGCTGTCCTCGCGACGGAGCCCACGCCGCTGGAGCGCCGACTCGCAGGCGAGCTGCTGCTCGGCTGGGGCGAGCCGCAGCGCGCCTGGACCGTGTTCGAGCCGACGGCGTCGGACTCGTCCTCCGACGCGGCGTACGCCCTGCGGCGGTTCGCGGACTTGGCGAGCGCGGGCAACACGCCCGATGCGCGCCGGGTGCGGGCGCTCGCGCTCGCGCGCTACGCGGAGCTGGTGCCGGCACCGCTCGCGCTGCGGGCCCGGGCCGAGGCGGCGCGCGCGTTCCTCGGGGCCGGCGACCGCGTCGCAGCGCGGCAGGTGCTCGCGCGGGTCGCGGCCGATTCCTCCGCCCCGCCGGACGCGCAGGCGCTCGCCCAGAGCGCCCTGGTGGAAGCGTTGATCGACGATGGCCAGCTCGCGGAAGCCGGGAACCGGCTCGCGGCGGACAGCCGGCTCTCCGGCGACGACCGCGCCGCGCTGCGCTTGAAGCTCGCGCGAGCGCGCATCCAGCGCGGCGAGCTGGAGCTCGCCGCTGCCGCACTGGCCGGCGACTCGAGTGTCGACGCGTTAGCGGTGCGCGGTTGGGTCGCGTTGTACTCGGGCGAGGTCAAGGCGGCGCAGCAGCTGTTTCGGGCCGCGGGTCCGTACGCGGGCGACCGGCGCGACGCCACCGAGCGCTCCGGCGTGCTGGCGCTGCTACAGCAGCTTCCCGGCGATCGGTTCCCCGAGCTGGGAAGCGCGCTGCTGCTCCTCGCCCGCGGGGACTCGGCCCATGCGGTGCAGGCCCTGCGCCTTGCGGCCGGGCGTCTGGAACCGGGGGAGGGCGGGGGGGCCGGGGGGGGAGGCAGAGCATACATCCTGCTCATCGCCGGCCGGGTCGCGGCGCGCATGGGCGTCGAGCAGCAGCAGACGGCGCTCGCGCTGTTCGACGACGTGGCGAGGTCTGGGGAAAAGAGCGCGGCAGCGCCTGCGGCAGAGCTCGAATGGGCGCGGCTGCTCGAGCGTCAGCAGAAGACCGCCGAGGCGATCGCGCACCTCGAGCACCTGATCCTCGCGTATCCGGAGAGCGCGGTGGTGCCCGAGGCGCGCCGGGAGCTGGAGCGGGCGAAGGGAGCGATTCCGAAGTCGTGAAACGGCGAGACTTCGTCAGGGCGGTGGGGCGGACGGCCGGACTGGCGGTCGGAAGCGACTTGGTTCGCTTCCGTCCCTCCGTCCGTCTGTCCGCCAGTCCGTCGCTTCTCATTCCCATGGACGACGCGCAGTCCGACCACCTCAAGGCGTATGGCGTCGCCTACCGGGTCGTGCAGGCGGGGATCAAGGCGGAGTGGTTGCTGAACTACCGCGGCGGCTCGTTCCTGCTGCCCGATGGCGAGGCGATCCGGCGCGACGCGGCCCTCGGGGGTGTGCAGGCGGAGCCAGTGGACGGCCGGGTGACCGCGATCCGCGGCGAGATCGAAGCGAGCAACATGGACGCGGTGCCGCTCGAGAAGGCGCCCAAGGTCGCGGTGTACGTCCCACCCAACGCGCCGCCGTGGGACGACGCCGTGACGATGGCGCTGCAGTACGCCGGCATTCCGTTCGACAAGGTGTGGGATTTCGAGGTGATGGCCGGGAAGCTGGCGACGTACGACTGGCTGCACTTGCACCACGAAGACTTCACCGGCCAGTACTCGAAGTTCTTCCTGATCTACGGCGGCGCGCCGTGGCTGGGCGAAATGGTGCGCTTCAACAGCGACGCGGCGAAGCAGCTCGGCTTCGCCACGGTGCCGGAGCTGAAGAAGGCGGTGGCGCGTAAGATCCGTGACTATGTGGCGAACGGCGGCTTTCTGTTCGCGATGTGCACCGCCACGGAGACGATCGACCTCGCGCTGGCGGCCGAGACCGTCGACATCGCGGCCACCTTCGCCGACGGCACGCCGATGGACCCGCAGGCGGACGCCAAGCTCGACTGGTCGAAGGCCCTCGCCTTCACCGGGGCGCATATCGAGCCGAACCCGTCGGTGGCGAGCTTCTCCGACATCGATGGGCACCAGGTGAACGCCGGGCCACGCCGCCAGCCGCTCGGCGCATTCAAGCTGTTCAACTTCAGCGCGAAGATCGATCCTGTGCCGACGATGCTGGTGCAGGACCACCGGCAGGTGATCCCCGATTTCTACGGGCTCACGACCTCGTTCCTGCGCAGCCGCTTGAAGCCCAGCGTGACGGTGCTGGCCGACGAAGAAGGCGCCCCGTGGGTGAAGTACATCCACGGAGACTCCGGCAAGGGGACGTGGACCTTCTTCGGCGGTCACGATCCCGAGGACCAGCAGCACCAGATCGGCGACCCCCCGACGGACCTGTCGCTGCACCCGCACTCGCCGGGGTATCGTCTCATCCTCAACAACGTGCTGTTTCCGGCGGCGAAGAAGCGCGAGCTCAAGACGTGAGCGTCGAGCGCCTGGCGCCGGCGGTCCGTGAGCTGGTGCGCGCGGAGATCGCCGCGGCGCACGGGCGCGAGGTGTCGTTCGTGGCGCGCCCCGATGCGAACGGCGTCCTCGTGGAGGCGCGCCCGGTGGCGCGCGGCACGGTGGACGCGGTGCTCGCGCTGCCGGGGATCGCCGAGCGAGGGGAGCTGCTGTTGCACAACCACCCGAGCGGCGTGCTCGAGCCCTCGGGTGCCGACTTGACTGTGGCCGCTCGGCTGCACGACGGGGGAGTGGGCTTCGCCATCGTGGACAACGCGGTCACGGACTGCTACGTCGTGGTCGAATGCCCGCGTCCGCGCGCGACCACGCGGCTCGATCCGTTCGATGTCGCGGGGCTGCTCGCCCCGCAGGGTCCGGTGGCCCGCGCGCTCGGGGCCTTCGAGGACCGGCCGAGCCAACGCGACATGGCGGCGTATATCGCGGACGCCTACAACGACGGTGGCGTGGCGCTGCTGGAAGCGGGCACGGGCGTGGGGAAGTCCTTCGCGTACCTCGCGCCCGCGCTCGGCTGGGCACGCGAGAACGGCGAGCGCACCATCGTCTCCACCAACACCATCAATCTGCAGGAGCAACTCGTCGGCAAGGACCTGCCGATCCTCGCCCGCGCGCTCGGCACGGGCGACCATTCGCCGACGTTCGCGCTCCTGAAGGGCTGGCGGAACTACATCTGTCTCGCGCGCCTGGAGCAGGCGCGCGACGCCGAGCGCTCGCTGTTCGAGGACGAGCGGGCGGCGGAGCTCGAGACCCTGGCCGCCTGGGCGGCGAAGACGAGCGACGGCAGCCTGTCGGATCTGCAGGATGAGCCGACGGCGGAGGTGTGGGACGCGGTCGCTGCCGAGTCCGACCTCTGCACCCGGCTCAAGTGCCCCCATTTCGAGCGGTGCTTCCTGTTCCAGGCGCGCCGCCGCGCGGCTGAGGCGGACGTGGTCGTGGTGAACCATCACCTGCTCGCCAGCGACCTCGCCGTGCGCATGGCCAGCGACAACTGGCAGGAGGCGGCCGTGCTGCCGCCGTACCGCCGGCTGGTGCTCGACGAGGCGCATCACCTCGAGGACGTGGCCGCCATGCACCTGGGCGCCCAGGTGAGCCGCCTCGGCGTCGAGCGGCTGTTGTCGCGGCTCGAGAAAAACGGCCGCGGGCTGCTGCCGACGCTGCGGCCGGTGCTCGCCCAGCGCGACGACCTGCTCTCGGCGGCGAGCCGCGACCTGGTGCAGCGGAGCCTGTTCGATGCCCTCGGTGCGGCGCGGCGCGGTGCCGACACCTTGTTCACCCTGCTCGGACGGCGGCTCGACGGCGAGCCCGGCTCCATGCCGGTGCTGCGGCTCACCGACGACTTCGCCCGGGACGACGTGTGGGCCCAGGGCCTCGACGTCGCCCTCGACAACCTGCTGCTCGCGTTCGCGCAGCTGCGGGACGGCGTCGAGACGATCGCCGACCGCCTGTCGCTCGATGACCCGTCTGAACGCCGCGCCCAGCTGCTCGGCGAGCTTCGCGGAGTGGTGCGGCGGCTCGACATGGTGGCCACGGGGCTCACGGCCGCGCTGCGGCCGCCGGCGGGCGTTCCCGCGGCGGTGCGCTGGCTCGAGCGCCGGGGCCGCAAGGTCCCCAACTTGTCGCTTGCCGCCGTCCCGCTCGACTTGGCTCCGCTCTTGAAGGAACACCTCTTTGACCGGGTCGAGACCGTGGTGCTCACGAGTGCCACTCTCGCGGCCGGAGGCGAGTTCGCCTATCTCGAGGAGCGGCTCGGCCTCGACCTGCCGCCGTCGCGCGTGCGGGCGCGCGAGATCCACGCCTCACCGTTCGATTTCCCCGCGCAGTGCCTCTTCGGGATTCCGACCGACCTGCCGGAGCCGCGCGACGACGAGCCGGGGCACGACGCGGCCGTCGCGCGCGTGCTGGTAGAGCTGGCGCAGGCCTCGGACGGCGGCATGTTCGTGCTGTTCACGAGCCACGGCGCGCTGCGGCGCGCGGCCGAGGCGGTGCGCGACCCGCTCGGCGGCCGCTGGCCCCTGCTCGTGCAGGGCGACGGCCAGCGCGACCAGCTGCTGCGGCGCTTCCGCGAGGCCGGCTCCGCGATTCTGCTCGGCACCGATTCGTTCTGGGAGGGCGTAGACGTTCCCGGCCGCGCGCTGCGGGTGCTGATCCTCGCCAAGCTGCCGTTCAAGGTGCCGAGCGAGCCGCTCACGGCGGCCCGCCTCGAGCGGCTCGAGGCGCGGGGGCTGAACGGCTTTGTGCACTACCTCGTGCCCAACGCGGCCCTGAAGTTGAAACAGGGGTTCGGGCGGCTGATCCGCAGCACGACCGACGTCGGCGCCGTGGTGCTGCTCGACCGCCGCGTCGTGACCAAGCGCTACGGCCAGCTCATCCTCGAGGGGCTGCCACCCGCGTCCCGGGTGGTGGGCCGGTGGCAGGACGTGCGACGGGCGTGCGAGGAATTCTTCGCGGGGCACGGCATCGAGGCGGCTATGGGCGCGGAGCGGTAGATTGTGTTCGTGGTGGTGTGGATGTTCGAGGCGAAGGCAGGCGCGGAGGAGGACTTCATCCGCACCTACGGGCCGGAAGGCGAGTGGGCCAAGCTGTTTCGGCGCAGTGCGGGGTATGTCGACTCGGCGCTGGCGCGCGACATCGGCATCGCGCGGCGGTTCGTTACGATCGACCGGTGGGCCTCGCGGGCGGCGTTCGACGAGTTCAAGGCATCCGCCAAGGCCGACTACGACGCCCTCGACGCGCGGTGCCAGCACCTCACCCGCAGCGAGCGGCTCATCGGGCATTTTGAAACGTGACGCCCGGGCTTCAGCCTGGGCGCGGCGCGGCGCGTACTGGTTGAGAGGAGGGTTCTTTTGACGCGGCTCAGCAAGCGTCTCTCCGTCTTGCCCAGCTACCCGATGGCCGAGATCCCCGCCCTCAAGCGGCGGCTGATCCAGCAGGGGGTCGACGTCATAGACGTCGGGGCAGGTGACGCGGACTTGGCGCCCCCCCGGGTGGCGGTCGAGGCGCTGGCGCGCGCCGCGCGCGACCCCGCGATGAGCCGGTACGCGTTCCAGCTGGGCCTGCCGGCATTCCGCGAAGCGGCCGCCGCGTACTTGCAGCGCCGCTTCGGGGTGAAGTGCGATCCCTTCACGGAGCTGCACCCGCTGCTCGGCTCCAAGGAGGGGATTGCCCACCTCGCACTGGCGCTGCTCGACGCCGGGGACGTGGCCGTCGTGCCAGAGCCGGGATACGCCGTCTACGAGGGTGGCACCCTGCTCGCGGGCGGCGAGCCGTACGCCTACGCGCTCACGCCGCGCACTGACTTCCTGCTCGAGCTCGAGGAGATCCCAGCGGAGGTGATCCGGCGGACGCGGCTCGTCTACCTCAACTATCCCAACAATCCGACGGCCGCGGTCGCGACGCGCGAGTACCTCGCGCGTACCGTCGCGTTCTGTCATCAGCACGACATCGTGATCGCGTACGACAACCCTTACTGCGAGATCACGTACGACGACTACGTCGCGCCGAGCATCTTCGAGATTCCGGGGGCGTGGGAGAGCGCGGTCGAGTTTCATTCGCTCTCCAAGACGTTCTGCATGACGGGGTGGCGGCTCGGCTGGGCGGCAGGGCGCGCGGAGCTCATCGCTGCGCTGGCGCGCGTGAAGAACTACGTCGACACCGGCGCGTTCCTGGCGATTCAGGCCGCCGGCGCCGCCGTGCTGCCGCAGGCCGAGCAGCTGGCGCGCGAGTACGTCGCGCAGTTCCGGGCGCGGCGCGACGCGATACTGCCCGTGCTGCGGGCGCAAGGATTCGAGCCCGATACGCCACGGGCGACGATGTACCTCTGGGTGCCCCTCCCCGAGGGGCTCCCCTCGGCCACGTTTCAGCGGAAGGCACTCGAGGACGCAGGCGTGGTGGTCCTGCCGGGGAGGGGGTTCGGCGCGGGCGGCGAAGGCTTCTTCCGAATCGCGCTCACCGTCGCTGTGCCGCGGCTCGTCGAGGCAGCGGAGCGCCTGGGAAAGGTGTTGGCCGCTGTTTAGCCCGAGGAAGGTCTCGCCCGCGAAGGCTCGGCTCACGTGGGCCGCGAGCCTCGTGCTGCACGGCGCGGTGATCACGCTCGCGCTCACCACCGCGTGGCGCATCGACCGCCACCAGTCCCTCATCACGATCATCCCGCCCGAGGCGCCGCGCCGTACGGAGCTGCCGCCGTTCGGCGGCACCAAGCGCGGCAAAGGGCCGAGTGGCGGCTTGGGGCGCCCGCCGGCTCCCGCCCCCGCAGCCGACACGACCACGCCGCCCCCCGCGCCGACGGTCGGGAAGGCGGACACGGCGCTCGCGGCGAGCTCGGCGGCGGTGGGCCCGCACATCGTGAGCCCGCCCCAGGTGGGCGACGGGCGCCTCTGGGTGCTGCCGCGGCCCGCGCTCCCCGGTGAAGTGGCCGACGCGCTCTATGGACAGGAGGAGCACAAGGACTCGGTCGCCGTGCGCCGGCTCCGCTCTATGGTGGACTCGCTGAACGTCATCATCGACCAGGAGCAGCGCGCGCGCCAGAAGCCGACGTGGACCACCGAAGTCGCGGGGAAGACGATCGGTATCGATTCACAGTACATCCACGTTGCCGGGATCAAGATCCCCACGCTCCTGCTCGCAGCGCTACCGATTAGGCTCCCGCAGGGCAACTTCGACGAGCAGCTGCGGGCGCGGCAGCTCGAGGACATGCGCCAGGATCTGATGCAGGCGGCGCGCCGCACCGAGACGTTGCAGCTGTTCCGGCAGTACGTGCGCGAGCTCCGGGCGCGCAAGCAGGCGGAGCGGGATGCGCAGAAGCGGGCGAAGGGGGATACGACGAAGGCAAAGGCGGATACCGTTACAGCGGTGCCGTGATCCCGCCGCTGCTCGCGCAGCTCTTCATTGCCGTTACGCTCCTGCTACCGCGGGGCAAGCAGGACACCGTCCCAGCAGAACTGCAAGGTGCCGCAGCGGCACTCGAGTCGGGCCGGGTGGAGGATGCCATCAGGCTCGCGGAGCGGTACACGCTGCGGCACGGGCGTGACCCACGGGGGTTCCTGACTCTGGGCGACGCATACGCCGCTCGCATGCCCACCGGTCGGTTCCGAGCGCTCGACTCATATCGTCAGGCGAAACAGCTGCTTCCCCACGATCCGGAACCCCCCTTTCGCATCGCTCACATGGGTCTTTGGCTTGGCGGCGACGACGGCGAGCGGATCGCTCGCGAAGGCTTGGAGCGGGTGATCGAGCTCGACCCGCTGTACAGAGATGCGTGGGACCAGTGGCTCACGTTGTACCGGAACGCTGGCGGTCGGCGCAAGATGATCGAGCGGCTGCAAGCGAACGCTAAGGATCCCACAATTCAGGCGCGCATCGCGGAGCTGCTGATCGAGGAGGAGCGGTACGCCGATGCCGACCAGCTGCTCGACGTCGCGCTGGCGCGAGACTCGACCCATCCCGGCTGGAATGCGCTGCGGGCCGAGAGCGCGCTCGAGGCGGGCGACACAGTCACCGGGATCGCGTTCTACCGCCGGGCGCTGCGATATGCGGGGCGCGATTCCGCGGATGTGTTGTGGCGCCAGGTCATTGGCATCGCCACGCCGAGCGAGATCCGTGCGTGGTGGGCCGGGGTGCCGCCTGACTTGAAGGGCGGCTGGCTCGAGAGCTTCTGGGCACGACGCAACCCCAACCTGTTCGCCGGCACCAACCACCGGATCGTGGAGCACTTTTCCAGGCTGCGCTATGCTCGCAAGCATTATCCGTTGCTCCATCCGCTCGTCTCCTACCATCGCAACAGCTTGGCTCGCACGCTCAACCTCGAGCCGTCGCAAGGAGAGCGCGAGTTCCACTTGCGTTGCGAAGTGTTCAAGACCCTCCCGCCTTATTACTCGGGCGGAGGCATCCCATTGCCGGGCGTGAGCAGCGTGCGAGATCGTGCCCGAGTCGCCGCGGATCCTGCGGCCCTGCTCACCACGGAGGAGAAGGAGAGCATGCCGAAGCACACCCGGCGCGCCCTCGAGGCGATGGGGGGAGTGCTATCGCCCACGCTGTTTGTTCCGTTGGGGATGGATCTGCGGGAGGCGGACACTGTAGCCGCTCGGGTGGGCTACAACCTCGCGACAGGGTTGGACGACCGCGGCATCATGTACCTGCGCTTCGGGCCACCGGACGCGTCGAGGCTGGGTGGGGACAACACGGTGGACCCGCAGTGCCACACCGACGAGCTGGAGCGGTGGCGGTACGCGGAGTGGGGAGAGGTGCGCTTTGTGAAGCCGAGCGCGTTCTCCAAGGGGCTCCGTACCACGCCAGAGATGGTCTTTCGGCCGATGAACCAGGACCAGTTCGCCTCGATGAAGCTCGGACTGACGCGCGACGCGTCGTCCGAGCCCGCCCCCCTCGAGTTCGGCGTCTGGACGGCGCAGTTCAGGAACCAGCAGCTGGCGGCTACGACGGACCTCGTCGTCGTCGCGACGAGTGGGAAGCTCGCGGCGGCGCTGGTCGGTGACGTCGGGGGCGAGCGCGCATCAGGTAGGAGCGATGCGGGGAGGGTCACCTTGGCGGCGGGTCCCGGGCGCTACGTGCTCCTCGCGCACGCGGGCGAGGGCGACACCCTGGGTCGTCAAGAGCTCGGGATCACGCTGCGGTCGTTTCAAGCCGGTCCGGCAATCAGCGACCCTCTCTTGGCGAAGGCGTGGCACGGTGAGACGCTCGTCGATCGGTCTGCAATGCTCGGACACCTCCAGCGGGGCCTGACCTTTGGAGCGGGAGACACGGTCCGGGTCTATGTCGAGGTGTACGGGCTGCGCGTGAGCGCCGAGCGAGTGAGTTACCACGTGACTTATCGGATGCTGCGGAGCAACGATCTCCAACGCGACATCGCTCGTGAGGACTGGCCGGGAGCAGTCGGCCTCGAATTCGATCGCGTCTCAAGCGGGTCGGAGGGACAACCCGTGACGGAGGTGCTGGACCTCTCACCACGGCAGATTCCTCGCGGCAGCTATCTGCTGCGGGTGCAGGTGCGGGATAACACGGCCGGGGCGCAGATGGGGCGAGCGACGGTGGCGTTCCGGGTTCGATAAGCATGGTAGCGGCGGCACGCTATCGAGTGAGGTTGTGCCGTGATCCCGTCATCCCGCCCTGAGAGGGCGCGCTCGGCCGCTGGTCGTCCTTACAGGACGCACATCGCGCCGAGCCCGGGCTCTCAGCCCGGGTTACTCCCCGCAGCAGCGTCCTGCAGCCGCTTCAGCGCCGCCTCTTTCCCCACCACATACAGCAGCTCGTTCACCGGCTCCGACACCGTCCCGCCCGTAAGGGCGATGCGGATCGGCTGGAAGATCTTCCCGGCGGCGACACCCTTTTCGTCGGCGAGGGCACGTAGCGTCTTCTCGAGCGCTTCCAGTGTCCAGTCAGCCTTGCGCAGGACAGCAAGGCTCGCTTCGAGGGACGCCTTGTAACCCGCGGGATCCGTGGCGATTTCCTTCTTTGCCTTGTCGTCGAACGCGACGAATTTCGCGTCCAGCCGCACCGCCACCTGACGCGCCACGTCGAGCGTGGTGCGAGAGCGGGCCTTCACGGCCGCGATCGCGTTGAGGACCGCGTCCTTGTTGCCGTTCAAGCCGAGCTGCTCGAGCTGGGGGGACACGAGGGGGTATAGCTCGTCGGCCGACGCCGCCGAGAGGTACTGCCCGTTCATCCACTCGAGCTTGGTCATGTCGAAGATGGCGCTCTTCTTCTGAATCCCCTCGAACGAGAAGAGCTGGATCATCTCGTCGAGCGTCATGATCTCCCGGTCGCCTCCGGGACTCCAGCCGAGCAGGGCCAGGAAGTTGCGCATCGCGGCAGGGAGGATCCCCATGTGCTGGTAGTCGCCCACGGCGGTGGCGCCGTGGCGCTTGGAGAGCTTCTTCCCGTCCGGCCCGTTGAGCATCGGCACGTGGCCAAACATGGGCGGCTCGGCGCCCAGCGCGCGGTACAGCGCGATCTGCTTCGGCGTGTTGGAGATGTGGTCGTCGCCGCGCAGCACGTGGGTGATCGTCATGTCGATGTCGTCCACGACCACGGCGAAATTGTAGATCGGTGTGCGGTCGGACCGGAGTACGACGAAGTCCTTGATGTCTTCCCCCTGGAACGAGATGCGGCCGTGCACCGCGTCGTCCCAGGCGATCTCACCGGGCGGCAGGGGGAAGCGGATCGCCCCTTCCTCCAGGTACGCCTTGCCGTCAGCGAGGAGCTTGTCCGCGACCTCCTGGTGCCGCTTCACCCGAGCGCCCTGGAACACGGGCTCTTCGTCCCAATCGAGGCCGAGCCAGGTGAGACCGTCGAGTATCACCCGGGTATGCTCGTCGGTGGAGCGCTGCTTGTCGGTGTCCTCGATGCGCAGCAGGAACCGGCCGCCGACGCGGCGCGCGTACAGCCAATTGAAGAGCGCGGTGCGGGCGCCGCCGACGTGGAGGTAGCCCGTGGGCGAGGGGGCGAAGCGGACGCGCGTGGACATGGTGGTGAGGTACGGAGAGGGGGGGATTCGAACCCCCGATAAGGCTTTTAGGCCCTATAACGGTTTAGCAAACCGCCGCCTTCAGCCACTCGGCCACCTCTCCTACAAGAGCAGAACGTCGCCGGTCACCTAGGCTTATGCAAGCCCCGGTAACGACGCCGAACACAACGGCGGCGAAATAAACTTGCCCGACAGAAAGCAGCGCATGCTCTCGTGCAGCCCCTAGCGCGCGGCCCAGTTCGCTGCATATTGGGACGCAACTCAGAAGCTATGAACCCCGAGGCGCGATGTCGTGCGGGTCGCCCATGCCTCGAGGGGAGCGAATCGCGAAACCGGCTGAGCAGGCTACACGCTTAGCCGTTTTTTTTCGTGCTCCCTCTCGAACCGCGACGGAGGTTCCCATGAGTCCCCGAAACAACCCGCGGCAGGTCGTTCGCTCGTTTGCGATCGCGGCAGGCTTCGCCGCGCTGACCGGCTGCGCCGATCACGCTTCCGCCCCGACGGGCCTCAGTCTTGCCGCGTCACGCAGCGGCCTGCCGTTCACGGCGGGTCTCGCCAGCCCGGCGTGGCAGGCGACCGAAGCCAGCCTGGTTGCACAGGCGAACCTCAGCCCGGTGGTCGCCGTGCGCGCGTATTCCCTGGTGGGCGTCGCGCAGTACCTGGCCGTGCAACAGGCCGAAGGCAGGGACGGGGGTGGCGGGCGAGAGCAACTGGAATCGGATCGCGGCGCCGTCGCGGGCGCGTCGGCCGTCGTGCTGACCTACCTCTTCCCCAGCCAGGCTCAGGCGTTGGAGGCCATGGTCAACGGGCAGGCGAACACCAGCCCCGGCGGGGTGCACCCGGCGTTCGGGCGCGGTGCAGCGATCGGTCGCGCGATCGGCGGCGAGATCGTTGCGAGGGCCCGAACCGACGGCTTCACCAACGCCTTCACCGGTACCATTCCAACGGGCTCCGGGCTGTGGATCAGTAACACGACCCCGGCGACGATCGCGGGCGGGCAGCTCCCGGGGGTGACCCCCTGGTTCCTGAGTTCCGCGAACCAGTTCCGACCGGCGCCACCGCCAGCGTTTGGGTCCACGGCATTCACAGCCGCGCTCGCCGAAATCCGCCAAATCTCCGACACCCGCACGGCCGACCAGGTACAGAGCGCCACCTTCTGGGCGCAGAACGCCGGCACACCCACCACAGCGGCGTACTGGATCCACATCGCTACCGACGGCATCAATGAGCACGCCCTGTCCGAGCGTGAGGCGACACATCTCTACGCCCTGCTCAGCGCTACGATGTTCGACGCGCAGATCGGTTGCTGGGACGCGAAGGAGACGTACTGGTTCATCCGGCCCTGGCAGGCGGACCCGCTGATCACGGTCGTCGCCGCGGTCGGAAAGCCCAACCACCCGTCCTATCCCTCCGGGCACAGCTGCCTCTCCTCTTCGGCCGCAGCCGTGCTGAGCACCTTCTTCCCGGAGCAGCGCGATGACCTGGCCGCGAAGGTCACCCAGGCGGGGCTGTCACGCATGTACGCGGGCATCCACTACCGGTTCGACATCGAGGCCGGGCAGGCGCTGGGACGAAGTGTGGCGGACTTCGCTATTGCGGCGGATGCATCGGGGAATTCGGTGTTGACACCACACTAGGTCTGTTGCAGTTCACGCAACCTAGCCGCGCTCTGAGACACCCGGCAAGACGCGCGGACTTCTTGCATGGTGAGACTGTCTCACCCGCGCAACACAATCGCAGCGTCACGCCACGGCCGACCATGGCGGGGTGCAAGGAATCCTTGCGGGACGAGAGGGTTCCGCCGGCACCACACCTGGCACCCCCTTTGCCCTGACGCAGCGCTGCGTATGAGGCACACTCCGGCAGTCTTGATCGTAGTCGCCGCGCTGGCCGCGTTGCCCGGGCAGAGCGTCGCGCAGCGCGCCCTGAAAGACCATGAATTCTGGGCCGCGCCGCGGGCCTACCATCAACGTGACATCTCCTGGAAGCTGTCTGCCGCGCCGATCCGGTCGACCCCGCTCAAGCCGACAGTGCGGCTGACCGTGTTCAGCGCCGCGCTGCCGGCGCCTCCACGCTTGTCGTGGCGCCAGTCCGACATCGCGCTGGCAGGCGCTTTCACGGTCGCGCTGCTGATCGACGCCGGACAGACCCGCTGGCTCGCTCAGGGCGGCTGGCGCAACTTCCGCGAGTCGAATCCGATCCTCGGCTCCCACCCGACAGTCGGCCAGTTGAATACCTACACGGCCGTCACCGGTCTAGCCGTGCTCGGCGCGGCGGCGGCGCTGCCGGCGCGCGTCCGGCCGTGGCTGCTCGGTGCCGCGCTCGCGGTCGAAACGTTCACGATCGCCGGAACGACGCACCAGGGCATAGCGATCAGGTTCTAGCAGCCCGCCGCAACGCAAGCAGACACAACAACGCACCGGTGTGTGATCCCACCCCGAGGGGTGGGCTCGGCACGACGCTACCCTTAAGGGTAGTGTATTGCCGAGCCCACGCTTCAGCGTGGGAATACGCCAACAAGACGCGTCCATGCTCGCTTCTCTCTCCAGCGTCAATCGTGCGATTGTGTCGTGCGCCCGTTGCCCTCGGCTGCGCGCGTACTGCCGTCGCGTGGCGCGCGAGAAGAAGCGCGCATTCCGCGATTGGGAGTACTGGGGGAAGCCGGTCCCAGGGTTCGGCGACCCGCGCGCGCGTCTGCTCGTCGTCGGGCTCGCGCCCGCGGCGCACGGCGCGAACCGCACCGGCCGCATGTTCACGGGCGACTCGAGCGGCGCCTGGCTGTACGAGGCGCTCCACCGCTACGGCTTCGCGAGCCAGGCTGCGTCGCGCGCACGCGACGACGGTCTCGAGCTCACCGACTGCTACATCGTTGCCGCCGTGCGGTGCGCGCCTCCGGGCAACAAGCCGAGCCGGACGGAGCTCGGGCGCTGCCGGCCGTTCCTCGCGGCCGAGCTGCGGCTGCTCTCGCGCCGCAGGGTGGTGGTGACGCTCGGTCGCGTCGCACACGAGAGCTGGCTCAAGGCGTCGGGTTGGTGGACGACGCTCGCCCCGCGACAGCGGCCCCCGTTTGCCCACGGCGCGGTCGCGACGCTGCCTGACGGCACGCGGCTCATCTCGTCCTACCATCCGAGCCGGCAGAACACGAACACCGGCAAGCTCACGCGCGCGATGTGGCACACGGTGTTCAGAAGAGTACGACAGATACTCATGGACGTAGATGCCGAGACGGCTAGGTAGACGCCGAGATGCCGAGGCGTTCAGTGGCTTTGAGGCGCGAGGAGCGAGGACTCGGCTGGAGAGCCGGTTCCTGCTGGGAAAGCGTCCTCAGATTGCTGGCGACTCTCGCGAGCAGCATCCCTAGCATGCAGATCCCGAGTAGTCCGACCGTACCCGTAGCGACCGCGGTAACCATCCGTCCTGGCACAGCGAGCGCGAGCGTCGCATTGGCCGCGATCAGAATGATTCGTACTTCGGTGGGGCCAATCCGGCCGTAAGCGAGCCGAAACACGCCGAACACGTTCGCTTCGAGATAGACGTTGATTGACAGGGCGAGATAGACGATCACCACGCCCAGGGCGACTCCCAGCTGTACGTACGGCGAGAGTCCCAGACCGACGCCGATCACGGAGGTCGAGAATGCATCCACCACATGATCGAGGTAGTAGCCGTAGCGCGGCCGCTCGGCGCCGCGCACCCGTGCCAGCGTGCCGTCGAGGCTGTCGCCGAGCCACTGCACCACGAGGCACGCGCTCGCCACCCACAGCCACTCCGCGTTGCAGCGCGACAGCGCGTACGCGGCGCCCACGCCCACGGCGCCGAGGATGCCAAGGGCGGTGAGGTGATCGGAATGCACCGCCGCAGGCAGCCGCGTCGCGACCGCACGCAGCAGCCGCCGCTCCGGGTCGGCGAGCCAGCAGGTCAGCTCGCGCTTGGCCGGCGCCATGGCAGCGTGCGCAACGCGGGGATCAGCAGCGGCACGAACAGGGCGACGAGGAGCCCGGTCGGCAGCCGCACGGCGACGCCGAGCCACGCGAGCAGCGCGTAGCGCGGCAGCGAGCGTGCCGCGACGGCGGCGAGATACCGCGCGAGCGGGTAACCCGTGGTAAAGGCGAGGGCTTTCACGGGGAAGAAGGGGAGGGGCGTGAGCCCGGAGAGAGCGATCACGGCGAACGGGAAGCGGCGAAAGATGGTGTCGGCCCGGAGATTCGCGCCCTGAGAGGGCGCGCTCGGCTGGGGGTGCGTCCTTAAGGACGCCCACGCGCCGAGCCCGGGCTTCAGCCCGGGAACCATCTGGGACGCCTGGCTACGCGCGTTGACTCGCCGGATCAGCGGCACGAACAACCGGTGGTCGACCAGCGCGGCGGCAACCGTGCCCGCGGTCGCAACCACCGCAGTCGGCCACACGCCGAGGCGTGCCCCGTACCAGGTAATCGCGGGCTCGTGGGGAAGGACGGCGAGCGCGACGTTCGAAAGAAACGCGTACCCGAACAAGGCGACCGCTTGCATGGCGCGTACGGTCGCGCCGCGGTCTCAAGCGGATTTCAAGCCTTAGGGAGCCGGACGCGCTCGACCCGCATGGGTCGCACAGGTCGCCCGCCCGGCGCGAGCACGCACCCCGGGCCGTCGATGGAGAGCTCGACGTGGCCCAGCGGCAGGGTGGCACGCTCGTTGTAGCGGAGCATGAGAGTTAGGTCGTACTCACCGTGCGCCGGCGGGCCGGCCTGCCCGACGGCGATCGCGAAACGGTGCAGGCTTTCCGGGTCGACGAGCTGGGAGAGCAGCACGGTGTCGTGCTCCGCGGCGCGCCGTCCGTCGATCAGCAGATCGTAGTCCCATGCGGCCGGGTCCCCGGAGCAACCACCAGCCTGCCCCCGGCGGAGGCGGGTGGCCACCTCCGCGTCGAGCGTCGTGAGAAAGCTGATCGAGCGTGCCGGGTTGCGCAGCGTGATCTCGATCAAGGGAAACGCCCCGGCCCTGGTGATCACCCGGATCGGGTCCAGCTCGAGCGCCTGCCGACGGGACCGCCACGAGGCGACGGCGGCCGGGGCGAGCCGCACGGCGGTCAAGCCGGCGCCCAGGCAGACGGCCCATACGAGCAGGAGACGGATCCGCGGCATCACCCCTCAGGTCCAGAACAGCCAGCGGAGCTGGATCAAGGTCCAGCGCAGGCTTTCCAGCCGGGTGTTCGGGTCCATCCTCAGCCGGGCCAACCTCAAGGGATCAGTCGCCGGCGAATTGAGGCGCCGGCGGGCGATCACCGCCGCCTCGTAGCCGGTCTCGCGCGCCAGGATGCGCACGGCGGAGTTGTGCTTGCCGTAGGGATAGCACAGCACGCGGACGGTGTCGCCGAGCAGGCGCTCCAACGCGATGCGGGAATCGCGCAGCTCCGCTATGGCCCGTGGCGGCGGCAGCGTTGTGAGCGCCACGTGCGTCTTGGTGTGCGATCCGAACTCGATGTGCCCCGCCCGCATCGCGGCGATTTCGCCGGGGCCGAGCAGCGGCTCCTGGATCTCGTCCGCATCCCAGGCGTTCGTCTTGCCGATCAAGTCCGAGACGAGGAACACGGTAGCGGTCGAGCCATGGCGCTGGAGCAGCGGCCACGCGATCTCGTAGGTGGAGCGGTACCCGTCGTCGAAAGTGAGGATGATCGGCCGCCGCGGTAGCGTGCCCGCGCCGCGCCGGTACGCGAGCCAGTCGCCGAACGAAATGGTCTGATAGCCCCAGCGTCGCAGCGCCGCGAGCTGGGCGTCGAATTGCTCTGGGAGCACGTAATTGCGGGGGTGCCGCGCGCCCGGCGGCGGGGGAAGCCGATCGATCTTGTGATACATCAGAATCGGAAGCCACATCGGGGGCCGCTCCCGCCGCCGTGGTTCAGACGCCGCGCGGCGCCGACTGCGTTTGGTCGAGCTCCCAGAGGTAGGCGTACTTGAGGAACCCGGCGCAAGCGGTGAGCAACGACGTCACCAGCCCGAAGCGCCCGTCTCGCCAGCTCCCGTACCAAAAATAATCGCGCACGAAGCGCCAGGCCGGGCGGCCGAGGATGTCCCACGCGGTGGCGCGATGACCGCGCGCGTGCAGCTCCTGGGCTCCCCAGCGGGCATAGACCATCATCTTTTCCAGGTGATGGGTGAGGTCACGGTACGGCACATGCACGATCGGCCCGCGCAGCTCCCCCACATCGTGCACCGCCTCGAGATGCTCGTGCACGCGCTCCGCTGAAAAGCGGCGGTGCCTTCGGAACAGCCGGACGTGCCAATCACGACCCCAGCGGCCGCGGCTGCGCTCCCGGCCCAGGAAGTAATTCTCGCAGCGGACGCGGTAGGCCTCGTGCGCCGGCGTCGCGAGCACGCGCACGAGCTCCTCACGCAGCGCCTCGGTCACCCGCTCGTCCGCATCGAGCGCGAGCACCCATTCGTTCCGCGCGCGTGCGATCGCGGCATTGCGCTGCAGCCCGATGCTCTCGCCCCGCACCTCGATCACGGCGGCGCCGTGGCTCCGGGCGAGCTCGGCCGTCCGGTCGCTCGAGCCGCCGTCGGCGACGATGACTTCGTCCGCCCAGCGCAGCGCCTCGAGCGCGGCGGCGATCTGTTTCTCTTCGTTCAACGTCGGGATGACGACGGTCAGCGGCACCGGCATGACCACACCTGCCTTCCTCGGGATCGTGGGAAACGAAGCATACGCCGGACGGCGGTGTGGGTCTATCGGCTGGAAGAGCGCGGCGCAAGCCGCGGCTCGGCTACCCTAGATAGTGATCGAGCGACCAGGCGATCTCGAACTCGCCGCCGCAGCGTGTGCAGGACATGCTGGGGACGCGCTCGCCGAGCGGCGCGCGCGCGCTGCAGTTCGGGCACACCGCGTAGCGGTCGCCCCAGCTGAGCGGCAGGTCCACGGCGTCGAGCGGACGGGGGACGACGGACCACACCTGCGGGCGGATCGGGACGATGTGCAGCAGCTCGGCCGGCACCGTCAGACTGCGCTGATTGACGTCGATGAGCGCCTCGCCCTGCGTGAGGCGCACGACTGGGTACCACGCCCCACGACGGAGGTGGTAGTTCACACTCGTTCTGAGCCGCGCCCACTGGGGGACGTCTGGCATGTCGAGACTCCGGCTGTCCGCCGGGCGCATGCTCTACGTATAGGGAACAGAGCGGGCGGAAGTCAAGAGATCGGTTGAGATCCGGCGCCGTAACTGTGGGTCGCTACTCGCCTTGCCAATCCAGCCGAAGGTGGTGTGGCGTGCGCGCCGCGGCGACTGGATCGCTGAGCGCGAGAAGGCATTGGCCCTGCTCTTGCGGCATCCAGGCGACGCCGAGCGGGTGCGGCGGGGCCTCGGTGCTACAGCGGCACGCTGATCCGGCGCCGCCGACGCATCCCCATTGATCGCCGGAGCCTTTGACTGCCCCGCCCGGTGTGGGAGGTGGCCATGTCTCGACTCCCCCGCGGGCTGTGGCTGCTGTGCGCGACCGCGTTCACCCTGCAAGCGTGCGGCGGAGGCGGCACCGGTCCCACGCCCGCCAAGCTCGCGAACCCCGCCAACACGGCCGCTCAGCTCCAGTCGCTCTCCGCACCGACCGCCACCGGCACGTTCCAGAGCTTCGCCGTGCTCATCGCACACTTCGTCGCGGCCGGCTCAAGGGGCTTGGTGACCGCCGCGTCGCCAGTCGCCGCGCCCGGGCGCGCGCTTGCATGGGGCGCAACGGCGGCCGGGGCGCTGCGCGAGGCGTTCGCGAGTCAGCCGATCGCGGCCGCGATCTTCCCGGACAGCGCGCGTGGCAAGACGTTCGTGTGGGACACGACCTCGGATTGGTATGTGACGTCGACCGCGGCCGGCGCCCCCGCGAACGGCGTGCGCTTCCTGCTCTATGCCGTCCAACCGTTCGCGATCGTGCCGGCGCGCCCGCTGAGTATGATCGGCTACGTCGACCTCACCGACCAGACTACCCCCAGCGCGGCCGTGCTCGGCGTCGCCATCGTTGGGACGACGGGGCCGACCCCGATGACGTACGCCAACTACACCATCAGTCGCCTGGTCGGCCAGAGCGCCGGCGCGTCCGTCGCGGGCTTCGTGAGCGACGGCGTGACGCGGCTCGATCTCACCTCGGCGCTGACCGCGACGCTCACGGCGTTCACTGTGCAGACCACGGTGGACGTCGCCGCACAGGGCGTGCACATCAGCGAGACCGCGAGCGTGTCCGGTGCGGCGTCGGTGGCCATCACCACCGATTTCAGTCTGACGAGCGGCGGCGAGACCGTGCGCGCCAACGGGACCGTCACGGTGGACACCGCTACCCGTACGGTCGGCGGAAGCATAGCCGTTACGGTGAACGGGCAACCGTTCGCCACCATTACCGTCGGGCCCGCCGGCCCGAGCTATTCCGGAGCGAGCGGCGTCCAGCTCACGCCGGCCGACCAGACCGCGCTCAGGAGCCTGTTCACGGCCTCGATCAACCTGTTCGCGACGGTCTTCTTGCTGACGGAGCCGGCGCTGGTACTCAACCTGTGAGAGCGTAGGCGGAACGCGTGGCAGGGACTTCGTAACCGCAACCGAGCGCCAGGCGGCGCTGGTGCTCCTCTTCCGAGGAGCGGGCGCAGCTCATACTCTACCGAACGCCATGCGACTCCAACAGGCCGTGCTCTTCGCGGTCGTTGCGACGGTGGCCGCCCAATCCTCGACGCGCCGACGGACGGCGGACCGGCCCGTGGAATGGCCGCTGTATGGAGGCGGACCCGAAAGTATGCGGTACTCGTCCCTCACGCAGATCAACCGCGCGAACGTCACGCACCTCCAGGTGGCATGGACGTTCGATGCCAGCGACAGCACCGTCGGCACCGAGCTGGAGGTCAATCCCATCGTGGTCGACGGCGTATTGTACGCCACGACCGCCAGTCTCAACGTCGTGGCGTTGAATGCCGCCACCGGCGAGCTGCTGTGGCGCTTCGACCCGTACCACGGCCGCAAGGTGCGCGGAGAAGGCGGCCGGGTCCGCGGCGTTACCTATTGGGGCGACGGCCCGGACCAACGGATCTTCATCGGAGTGCAGCAGTTCCTCTACGCCCTGGACGCGAAGACGGGGCGTCCGATTAGCACGTTCGGTCATGGCGGGCGCATCGATATGCGAGACGGTCTCCGGCCCGGCGAAAAGCTCATGGTGTCACTGGGGACGCCCGGTATCGTCTACAAAGACCTGCTCATCCTCGGGAGCCGCACGGCCGAGAGCCTCCCTACGCCGCCGGGCGACGTGCGGGCCTATGATGTGAGAACCGGGGCGTTGCGCTGGACCTTCCACACCGTTCCGCGGCCCGGGGAGTTCGGGTACGACACATGGCCGAAGGGCGCGTGGACGTATACCGGCGCCGCGAACAACTGGGCCGGGATGTCGCTCGACGTGAAGCGCGGCCTCGTGTTCGTGCCCACGGGCTCGGCGGCCGACGACTACTACGGTGCCAATCGCGTGGGGGACGACCTGTTCGCCAACTCGCTCCTCGCGCTCAAAGCGGAGACCGGCGAACGCGTGTGGCATTTTCAGTTCGTCCGGCACGACATCTGGGATCGAGACCTGCCGGCGCCCGCGAATCTGGTCAGCTTGCGTCGCAACGGTCGCCGGATCGACGCGGTCGCGCAGATCACCAAGTCGGGCCACGTGTTCGTGTTCGAGCGCGAAACCGGCAAGCTGCTCTTTCCGATCCAATACCGGAGGTACCCGCCGTCGGACGTCGAGGGTGAGGTGGCCGCCGATTCTCAGCCGCTCCCGCTCGTCCCAGAACCGTTCGCGCGCCAGCGACTGACCGAGGACATGCTCACCGATCGTACGCCGGAGGCACATCGCGCGGTGCTGGAGCGATTCCGAGCGGTGCGGAGCGGCGGTCAGTTCGTCCCGGCGAGCCTGCAGGGCACGATCGTGTTCCCCGGCTTGGACGGCGGGGCGGAATGGGGCGGCGCGGCCTTCGATCCCGAGACGTCGGTGCTGTATGTCAACGCGAACGAGATGGCGTGGATCGTCGCTCTGGTGGAGCGCCCTCCCGCGACAGGCGCGGTCAGCGGCAGGGAGCTGTACACGAGGGAATGCGCGGGCTGTCACGGCATGGACAAGAAGGGGACACCGCCGACCTACCCGTCGTTGCTCGATCTGACGGACCGACTCACGACGCCCGAAATCCACGCCGTCCTCTCGGACGGGAGCGGGCGGATGCCGGGCTTCGCGCGGCTCGGCTCGGATGCGTTGTCGGCGATCCAGCGGTACATCCTGTCCTCACCCCCTGGCCCCCTCTCCGTTCCGGAGAGGGGGAACTCGGAGCGTCCCCCCTCTCCCGAAAGGAGAGGGGGACAGGGGGTGAGCTCGCCGATCGACCAAAAGTACCGCTCCCAGATCGACAGGTTTCTCGATCCTGATGGATATCCCGCCGTGAAGCCGCCGTGGGGCACGCTCAGCGCCATCGACCTCAATACGGGCAAGTATCTCTGGAAGATCCCACTGGGCGAGTATCGCGAGCTGGCGGCCCAGGGGATGACGAACACCGGATGCGAGAATTACGGCGGTCCGGTCGTCACGGCGGGCGGCCTGGTGTTCATCGGGGCGACGAACTATGACGGCAAGTTGCGCGCGTTCGACAAGGCCACCGGCGAGCTGTTGTGGCAGACGACGCTGCCGGCCTCGGGGAACGCGACGCCCGCAACCTACGAGGTCAACGGGCGGCAATTCGTCGTGATCGCGGCGAGTAGCGGCAAGTCGCGAACGCAGCAGGCACCTGCGAGCTACGTGGCCTTTGCGCTCCCACCGGGGCGGCAATGACGAGCGGAGGGCACAGGACTCGAACCTGTACGGGCTTGCGCCCAGCGGTTTTCAAGACCGCCGCCTTACCAGTTAGGTCTAGCCCTCCCAACTACGGTATGCTTGAACCTACGTACGCCGGCGAGCCCGCGACAGCGGGGGCTCAGGAGCGCGTGCGACCACAGACGCGGCCGGCGCCCCGGAATCACTGCTCGCGCCCCCGGACGCCATTAGCTAGAGTCGCTCGGTGATCATGCTACGGCTGTCGGACGATGGGATCGTCACGCTCGTCGTGTTCGGCGGTGTGGCTGTGGTCGCCGGTGGCGTGGCGCTCGTCAACTGGCTCCTCACGCGGCGCCGCCGCCGGACGTACGAGGCGTTCTGCTTGGAACGCGGCTACCGCTTCGACTCGGAGCGTCCCGGCGAGGAGGCGCATCACGCGGCGACGTGCAGGCTGTTCACGGAGGGACGCGGCCGCCGCTGGACCTTCACGATCGCCGGAACGAGCGGCGGCACATCCTTCACCGCCTTCGAGTATCGCTGGACGACGGGCTCGGGCAAGAGCTCGCGATCGCACCGCATCGGCGCTCTGCTGTGGACCCTGCAGCGCTCCCTGCCGCAGTTCTTCCTCGCCCCCGAGGGATGGTGGGATAAACTGGCGGCTTACTTCGGCGGGCAGGACATCGACTTCGACGATTCGCCCGCCTTCTCCCGCTCCTACCGCCTGCGGGGCGCCGACGAGGGCGCGGTGCGGGCCCTGTTCACCCCCGCCCGCCGCCAACGCTTCGAGCAGTTCGCCGAGCAGCATGTCTGCGGCGCCGGTAACGAGCTCATGTGGTGGCGCAACGCGGCGCTTCCGACTCCGGACGCGTTCGACGACTTCCTCATGGAAGGCGAGCGCGTGCGCTCGGCCTTCACCCAAGACTAGCGATCACTTTAAGGCTCGGTGGGTTACAACGAGAGGTCCGTCAGAACGTCGGCAAGCACCTCGCCTTCCTCCCGCGTTAACGCATCCCACACGCCCCTGCTGCCATCCGCCCGCACCACTTCGAACACAGCCCGAGCGGCCGGACGCCCCTCGACAGTCCAGCGCGGTCGGGCGATCCAGAACCCGGACGTGCCGTCGGCGTCATTCTCGTAGGATTCCGCAATCCGGCAGGCCACTGCGTGGCAAGCAAAGCCCTTGGGCAAGGACTCCTGGCTCGCCGCCAACGCCGCCTCGACTTGCTTAACAACGCCGTTCGCCTGCTGGGTGGTCATCGTTTGCGCCTGGGTACAGGGAGTCGTGTGGGGTCGTAATCCCTCCGAGGATGGCGACCGGCACGTCGGGGTAACGGTCCCGAATCCCTCCCGCATCGGCCCCTCACGCGAATGGCGACAGGGCAGGTGGGGAAACGCCCCCCCACCTCAAGGGAGTGGTGCGCCGGTCAACGCTCCGGCGGCGGGACGAACCCGTAGCTGGTGTTCTTGAAGATCGAATCCGCCAGCACCAGCGCCTTGGCTGCTTCCTGCGGCTTCTGCTTCTGCAGCACCTGGGCCAGTCCCTGGTACACGATGCCGTAGGTCGCGAGGATCCCCTCGGATGGCCGGTCGACCCAACCGCGCGGCCGCGGGCGCCCCGCGGTGTCGCCGTGGTACACCTGGAACGCGAGCGCCTCGGTGCGCGGGATGTTCACGTAGCCGAGTCCGGAGATCGCCTTGATGCTGTCCGACTCCGTGATCGGGTCCTGGTGCAGCTTGCGCACGAACCCCTGGCCCTCGAGGTACGACGTGAGGCCGAACTGGTCGGCGTAGGGCCCGACGGTGCGCGAAAAGTATATGGGCCGCTTTCCCAGCTGGTCTCGGATCGCCTGCAGCGTGATCACGTCCGCCTTCTCGAGATACTGGCGACCGAGCTGCGCCGGATCGAGCGTGACGCCGATGCCGCCCAGGCTGACGGTGGTCTTCTTCTCCAAGAAGTACACGGGCTGCAGCCCGTCGAGCTGCGTGTCGCTGAAGCTGAGCAGCTTCCCGGTCGGCTTGGGCCAGGTCCGCCCGCGGTAGATCGCGGGCGCCTTGTCGGCGTCGAACTCGTAGATCGGCCGGCGCTGCAGCTGGCGCAGGTACCAGTCGGTGTTGGCGAGCGACAGGTTCACCACGGTGACGTCTTTACGGATGCCTTCGACCTCCTGCGCGTACCACAGGGGGAAGGTGTCGTTGTCGCCCGCAGTGACGAGGATGCCGTACGGCTCCGCCGACTGGAGGATATCGGACGCGAAGTCCCGCGCCAGCGTCTCGCCCGCGCGCGATGCGGTGAGCCGGTTGCCGGCGAGCGGGATCAGCGCGAGCAACAGCAGGGGGGTGGCGAAGCGCCAGCGGCGCTCGGGGTCTGGCTCGCGGTCTTCGAGCCACTCCGCCGCCCACTCCATCAGCGTCGCGAGCCCCAAGCCCACCCAGACGCCCCACAGCGCGAACGACGTGATGAAGAAGTAATCGCGCTCGCGGACCTCGCGTGCCAGCTGCGACCGGTCGAGCAGCTGCGAGTAACCGTACTTGAAGTTGAGGTAAAAGATGAGCAGCAGCGTGAACGTGACCATGAGTGCAGTCATCGCGAGCGCGGCGCGACGGTCCGCGCGCCAGTGCCGCCAGGCGCCGAGCAGGCCGAGCGAGAGGAACACGACGGCGAGCCCGCGCTGCAAGCCGCCTACCCAGTCGTGGGCCCATTGCCAGCCGAAGTATTGGACCCACATCCCGATCTGCGCCGTGATCGTCGCCTGCCGCTGGCTCACGGGCGGCTTGCCGTACTGCTGGCGCGTGAGCACGTCCCAGAAGGCCTGCCAGTTGGTCGGCTCCCCTTCGTTGATCGGCGGGAAGTGCCCGGCGCGGATTGGCAGGAACAGGTAGACCGAGATGCCTGCGACCGCGACGACGAGCACTGCGAGCGCGAAATCCCAGTTCCGGGCGCGGAACAGGGCATTGCCGAGCGCGGCGAGGAACAGCACGACGGCGGCCTTCAGGGGTGCCGCGTTCTCGAGGCCCGTGGCCACGATCATGGCGTACACGCTGCAGAACAGGAACCACTGGGACCACTCCACCCGGCGCGACTCGTCGTCCGGCGGGCGCTGCGCCTTGAGCGACGGCAGCAGCAGGACCACCACGACCGGCCCGACCAACACGCCCATCATGTGGTTGGTCGCGGTGAGGGCCAGCAGGTACACGATCAACAGCAGGTGATGGTCGTGTGCTTCGCCGGGGGGCTGGTCGTCCCAGCGCAGGATCAGCCACAGCACCAGGGCGACCGAGAGCAGCGACAGGGTGTACACCTTCTCGTTCACGACCGACTGGTTCCACACGGTGAACGCGGTCGCCGAGCAGATCGCGCCCGCCAGCGCGGCGAGCCGCCGCGGCCACGTCGCCGGGACCCACGCCCGCATCAAGCGCTCGCCCACCAGGAACCAGCACCCCGCGGCGACCGCGCTCGTGACTGCCGCGAGGAGGTTGATCCGCATCGCGTACCCCGCCGCCAGCGGCAGCAGGCCCCAGACGTGTGCCAGGATCGTGAACAGCGGGTTGCCGGGTGGATGCGGGATGCCCAGCACGTACGCCGCGGCGATGTACTCGGAGGTGTCCCAGAACTGCGTCGTCGGCGCCAGCGTCATGACGTAGAGAACCAAGGCGCCGAGCGACACTAGCCCGGCCATGAGGTACGGCGGGGCTTCGGGCGCCCGCCCCTCTCCGACGACGGCCGACGCAGCGACCACCCGCTCGGTCACCGGGATCTTCACCGCTTGCTGTGCTTGGCTCACGCGCGTCCTCTAGTTAATTGCCGGCGGCGCGCCGCTCGGCGGGCAGCGTGTATGTCGTGTTGGCGAGGATCGCGTCGCGCAGCTCACCCGCCCGGAGCGCCAGCGCCGGCTCTCGCTCCCGCAGCACCGCCGCGATCGTATCGTACACGAAGGCGTAGCCGAACAGGTTGCTCTGCGACGGGACGTCCACCCAGCCGCGCGGCCGGGGGCGAGCCGCGGTCTCACCCCCCGAGTACACATCGAACGCCAACGCGCGCGTCCGCGGTATGTTCACGAACCCTCGGCCCGGCACGAGCCGCACGGTGTCGCTCGGCGTGACCGTCCGGGGCACCACGCGACGCACCAACCCTTCGCCCAGCAGATAGGGGGAAAGCCCCAACTGGTCCGCGTAGTTCCCCGTGGAGGTGGAGAAGTAAATGGGGCGCTTGCCCAGCTGATCCTTAATGATCTGTAGCACCGCCAGGTCGGAGCGCTCCAGGTAGGGACGCCCCAAAGCGCGGGGGTCGACCGTGACCTCAATCGGCCCGAGGTAGCCCGTGATCGGCTGCGCGAGGGGGGCGTACGGCGGGAGGGTGTCCGCGGGCTCACGCAAATAGTATCGGCTCATCCACGGCGTCGTCGGCCGCGGCCAGTTCCGGTTGCCGTACAGGGCGGGGGCAGACCGGGGGTCGAAGATCGGGGGAGGCCGGCGCTGCAACTGGCGCAGATACCAGTCGGTGTTGGCGAGCGACAACACGAGCACGTTCACGTCCCGGCGTACACCCTCCACTTCCTGCGCATACCACAATGGGAACGTATCGTTGTCGCCGGCCGTAACCACGAGCGCGTAGGGGTCGAGCGACTGCAGCACATCGCGGGCATAGTCACGGGCCATCGTCTCGCCCGCGCGCGAGGCGGTGAGGCGATTGCCGAGCAGCGGCACGAGCGCGACGAGCAGGACGGGCGTGCACACCGCCCAGCGCCGCGCGGCGTTCGGCTCGCGGGCGCTCAGGCCGCTCTGGAGCCACTCCATCAGCGCTGCGAGGCCCATTCCCACCCAGATCCCCCACAGCGCAAACGACGCGATGAAGAAATAGTCGCGCTCCCGCACCTCGTGCTCGAGGCCCGGGGCGTTGTAGGGCTGCGAGAACCCCCACCTGAAGTTCAGGTAGAAGACGAGCGCCACCGTAAGCGTGATGACGAGCGTGGTCATCGCGAGCGCGGCACGACGCTCGGCGCGCCACTGCCGCCGGGCGCCCGCCAGGCCGAGCGCCGCGAAGGCCAGCGCCAGGAAGCGCTGCACCGCCGCGTCCCAGTCGTGGCCGAACTGCCATGTGAAGTACTGCAGGTAGTTCAGGAGCTGCTGTCCGTAGAGGACGAGCGTGTGGCCGGGGTTGTCCGGGCCGGGCGGATACATGGGATTAGCGAACACCGATGGCTTTCCGAACTGCGCGCGTGCAAGGACGGCCTGGAGGGCCTGCCACGTGGTCGGCTCGCCCTCGTTCAGGTAGGGATCGAAGTGCGCGCGGATCGGCATGAAGAGGTCGACGCTGGTCCCCACCGCCGCGACGAGGGCCGCCGCGATGAGGAAGCGGGGCCGCACCAGGGCGCGCGGATCGGTCACCAGGACGTAGACCAGCAGGGCGGGCGCGGCGAGCACTCCCATGAGGTGGTTCGTTGCCGTGAGCGCGAGCAGGTACACGATCAGCACGAGCTGGTGGTCGCGCCGGGCCGCGGCGGGTTGATCGGCCCAGCGCACCGCGAGCCACAGCACGAGCGCGATCGAGAGGACGCTCACCGTATACACCTTTTCGTTCACCACCGACTGGTTCCACACCGTGAACGTCGTCGCGCTGACCATCACCCCCGCAGCCGCGCTGAGGCGCCGCGGCCACGTGGGTGACACGATCGGGCGCAACCAGCGCTCCGCGATCAGGAACCAGAACCCTGCGGCCGCCGCGCTCGTCGCTGCGGCGAGCAGGTTGATGCGCCGCGCGTAGTCGGCGCCGAGTGGGAGCAGTCCCCACGCGTGCGCCAGTAGGATGAAAAGCGGGTTCCCGGGAGGATGGGGAATGCCGAATGCGTGCACGGCGGTGATGTACTCCGACGCGTCCCAGAACTGCGTCGTCGGCGCGAGCGTCACGATGTAAAGGATCAGCGCGCCCAGAGCGACGACCAGTGCGGCGACATAGGGAGGGCGCCCGGCGTCGGTGTACGGCGTGAGTTGGTCGCGCATGCTCGTCATGTGGTTAGTGCCGGAACTGCCGGACGCCCGTGACCACCATCGCTAGCCCGTGCCGATCGGCGGCCGCGATCACCTCGGCGTCGTTGACCGAGCCGCCGGGCTGGATAATCGCGCGCACCCCGGCGCGGGCTGCCTCTTCTACCCCGTCTGCGAACGGAAAGAACGCGTCGGAAGCTAACACTGCACCAGCCGGATCGTGGCCTTGCTGGCGCGCCTTGTGGACCGCGAGAAACGAGGCATCCACCCGCGACATCTGCCCGGCGCCGATGCCGATCGCGGCCTCGCGCTGGGCGAGCAGGATCGCGTTCGACTTGACTGTCCCGACGGCCGCCCAGGCGAACCGCAGGTCGGTCCATTCCGCCTCGGTGGGAGAGCGCCGCGTGACGACTTTCCATTCCACCTCGGCCGCCGCCCGGGCCGGTCGGGAACGCTCCTGGACGAGGAAGCCGCCGCGGATCCGCTTGAAGTCCCAGCCCGGCGGGTCCGGATCGGCGGCGAGCCGGAGGACACGCAGGTTCTTCTTCTCTCGCAATACGCCCAACGCGTCATCCCGGAATGCGGGCGCGACCACCACCTCGACGAACAGCTCACGCATCGCCTCGGCGGCGGCGCGGTCCACCCCCGCATTGAACGCGATCACCGACCCGAAGGCCGACGTGCGGTCCGTCGCGAGTGCGCGCTCGTATGCTGCGGCAGGGACCGGGCCCAGGGCGATGCCGCACGGGGTGGTGTGTTTGATGATGGCGCACGCCGCGCGGTCGGAGCCGCTCCACGGCGCCACCGCCGCGAGCGCGGCGTCCACGTCGAGCAGGTTGTTGAACGAGAGCTCCTTGCCGTGCAGCTGCTCCACGTCGCGGATGCCGGGCTCGTCGACGGCGTACAGCGCCGCCGCCTGGTGGGGATTCTCTCCGTAGCGTAGCTCCTGGCGGCGCTCCAGCGCCAGCGTGATCCGCTCGGGCCAGCCGGGGCGGTCCCGGACCAGATAGCCGTGAATGGCCGCGTCGTATGCGGCGGTGTGGGCGAAGACCTTGGCGGCGAGCTCCCGCCTCAGCTCGGGGCTGACGCCGGCTATCCCCGGGCTGACGCCGGCTATCCCCGGGCTGACGCCGGCTGTCCCCGGGCTGACGCCCGGGGCTACGGCGCCCGACTTGAGCGCGGAGAGCACGACCGGATAATCATCCGGGTCGACGACGACGATGACATCCTGGTGATTCTTCGCGGCCGAGCGCAGCATCGACGGGCCGCCGATGTCGATCTGCTCGATCGCCTGCTCGAACGTCACGCCCGGCCGCGCGATCGTTTCGCGAAACGGGTAGAGATTGACCGCCACGAGATCGATCGGCGTGATGCCGTGCTGCTGGAGTGCCGCCCGGTCGCCGGCATGACCGCGCCGCGCCAGCAGGCCGCCGTGCACCTTGGGGTGCAGCGTCTTCACCCGCCCGTCCATCATCTCGGGGAACCCGGTGACCTGTTCGATGGGGGTCACCGGTACCCCAGCCTTGCGCAGCGTGTCCGCCGTGCCGCCGGTGGACACGATCTCGCACCCGAGGGCCGCGAGCTCGCGAGCAAACTCAACGACGCCCCGCTTGTCCGAGACCGACACCAGTGCTCTCACCAGGTCTCGCCCACCGCCTGGATCATGTCGGCGAGGCTCACGACATCGCGCAAGTCCACGACCTCGGCGGGAGAGCGGGAGTAGCGGAGCGGCCAGCCCATGGCGACGTCGACGACGCCGTACGGCGTGAACACGGAGCCATCGTTGCCCCCGTTGGTGGTGCCGACCTGAAGCTTCACACCCCGCGCACGGGCGACTTGGACGAGCGAATCGACGTAGGCGGGAGGTGTGATGGACGAGTTGTCGAGCGCCCGTGCGACCACGCCCTGGCCGATCGGTGCCACCGCGAAGTTCGGCAGCTCCAGTGGCGAATCGGCGGAAACGAAGGTGTCGATGACATGCACGCGCCGCGGCGTGGTGCCAAGCACATACGGTGCACGCTGCAGCGTCGTGCTTGGCCGAGCCCATCCTTTAGGATGGGGATCCATCGCGCCGTCGACTCTCATCGACAAACCTCACCGCAAGTGTGTTCTGCGCCGCGAACGCGGACGCATCGGGAAACAGTCGCACGGGAACGCTCGGCATGCCTCTCCGAGCCAACTCCAGGACTACCAGCGGCAGCAAGCGATGCTCCACCTCGAGCACGCGTGCCGCGAGCGTGTCCGGCGTGTCCCCGGGACGCACCGGCACGGGCCACTGGGCGATGATCGGCCCGTGGTCGTATTCCTCGTCCACGTAGTGAACCGTCGCCCCCGAGATCGCGGCGCCGCTCGCGAGCACCCGCTCGTGCACGCGGCGCCCGTACATGCCGGGGCCGCCGAAGGCGGGGAGCAGCGCCGGATGGATATTAATCATCCGCAGCGCAAAGCGGGCGACCGCGGCGGACGGCACCCGCTTCAAGTAGCCGGCCAGGACGACGAGGTTGGCGTCGCCCAGGCTAGTGATGACCTCGGCGGCGTCGGCGGGGTCGGAGAGCACGGTGGCGGGCACGCCCCGCTGGCGGGCTCGCTCCAGCGCGCCGGCGTCAGCGCGGCTCGAGATTACGCCGGCGACCCGCGCGACTCCCGATTCCGCGAGCGCGTCGAGCAGGGCGAGCAGGTTCGTGCCGCCGCCCGAGACGAGCACGGCGAGGCGAACCGGGGGGGGCGTCACCGCGGGCAGGGGCTGAGCGACTTGGGCTTCGTCCCGACGCTCACGCTCAGCGAGAACGGGCCCGTCGCGAACTTGTCGGTGCTGGTGACGACGATCGTATAGTCCCCGGTCCGCGGCAGTCGCACCGTCAGCCGCGCGTTACACCGGCCGCCCGAGTCGTCATCCTGCGGCGGGCGGTCGAGGCCGGGGCCGAGCAGGAACTCGTACGCGTCGAACGCGTCGGAGGTGAGGTCGATCGTGACGATCTCGCCGGCGGCGCCGGCGAGCCTCCACGGCTGGGCGTAGGTGCTCTCGGTCGCGAGCACGAGGTCGCGGGCTCCGAGCGAGTCCCGGATCGTGGCCCCGGGCGCGATCGCCCCCTTCGGCGTCGGCGGCGCGGCGGGAGGAGGCGGGGACGGCTTGTGCTGTGCTGCAACGGAGCGGAGGACGGGCAGCATCAGGAGCCACAGCGCCGCGAGGACGCGGACCTTGAATCCCGTGCGGGTGCGCTCCATGTCGTTCCGCAATCTGCCGTTGCTATTCCCCCTGCACAATCCGGTCGACCGCGGCGCTCAAGTCCGGCACGACTGTCGTCCCACGCGCCTCGGCCTCGACCCGGTCGGTCGCGCCGCTCCCGGTTTGCACGAGGATCGCCTGCGAGGCGGCTGCGCCGAGGGTGCGCGCCGGCGCGACGTCGCGCCACCGGTCGCCCACCCAGTACGAGCGCCGGAGGTCGATCCCCAACGCCGCCTGGGCGTCGCGGAACAGCTTCACCCCCGGCTTGCGACAGTCGCACGGCCCGTCCGCGTCCGGATGGTGCGGGCAGAAGTAAGCGGCGTCGATGTGCGCGCTGTGCGCGGCGAGCAGCTCCGCCAGCCGGCGCTGCACTGCGGCGTACGCGGCCTCGTCGTACAGCCCGCGCCCGATCCCCGACTGGTTCGTCACGATCACCACCAACCAGCCCGTCTGGTTCAGCCGGCGGATCGCGGCGGCAGCGCCGGGAAGCAGGCGCACCTTCCCCGGCTCGTGCAGGAAGCCGGGGGGCGGGTCGTCCACGATCGTGCCGTCGCGGTCCAGGAACACCGCGCGGTGCTTGCCCTCAGGCATCCAAGGCGGCGCGGACCGCGCGGGCGACCTGCTCGATCTGGTCGGGGAAGATGGTCCGCGGGTCGAGGACGACGTGGTCGTCGGCGATGCGAACAATGACGGGCGGGTCCGTCGCTCGGAGCCGCGCGGCCAAGACCTCAGACGTCAGGTGGTCAGACGTCAGCTGAACCAACCACGTCTTGAGGGTCTTGCCTGGGAACGAACCGCCGCCGACTTCCGATTCTCCCTCGATTACGTCCGAACCTTTGCCCACGCCTTTGTGCAACGCTTCTGCGCGTCGACGTATCTGCGTGACGTCTTCGGTCAGCATCCGGAGTACCGGTATTTCACGCCGGGCGATCTCCGGATCGCGATAGAGCGCCAGCGTCGCTTCGAGCGCGGCCAGGGTGAACTTATCGGACCGGACTGCCCGGGCGAGCGGATCGGTGCGGCAAGCGTCGATCGCCGGCTTCGTGCCGAGCAGGATCCCGGCCTGCGGGCCACCGAGCAGCTTGTCGCCGGAGAAGACGACCGCGTCGACGCCGCTCGCCAGCGCCTCGCCGACGCTTGGCTCTCCCGCAAGCCCCCAAGCGGAGAGGTCGAGCAGCAGGCCGCTGCCCAGATCGAACAGGCTCGCGATCCCGGCGCCGCGCGCCATGGCGGCGATGTCGCGCGCGGGCACTTCGCTCGTGAAGCCCGTCACCCGGAAGTTGGAGCGGTGCACCTTGAGGAGCAGGCGCGTCGCGGGGCCGATGGCGCCCTCATAGTCCTTGGGGTGCGTGCGGTTCGTGGTTCCCACCTCGACGAGCTTCGCGCCAGAGCGGGCCATGATGTCGGGGATGCGGAACGCCCCGCCGATCTCCACCAGCTCGCCGCGTGACACGACCGCGTCGCCGTCGCGGGCCAGGCCCGAGAGCGCGAGCAGCAGCGCGCTGGCCGCGTTGTTCACGACGAGCGCGTCTTCCGCGCCCGTGAGCTCGGTGAGGAGCCCGCGGCAGAGGCCGTGGCGTGAGCCGCGCGCGCCCCGTGCGAGGTCGTATTCGAGGTTCGAGTACGCGCCCGCGATGCGCGCCATCGCCTCGATCGCCGGACGTGCGAGCGGCGCTCGGCCGAGGTTCGTGTGCAGCACTACGCCGGCCGCGTTGATCACCGGGCCGAACGACGGCGCGGCGAGGCGCCGTACCTTCGCGAGCACCGCCCGGCCCCACCCCTCAGGCGGCGCCGTCCCGCCGTTGGCGCGCGCGACGTCGATCGTCTCCCGCACGGCGCGCAACACGAGACTGCGGGGGTGAGCCGCGAGCAGCGCCGCCACGTCGGGCTCGGCGAGCAACGCCTCTACGGCGGGCAACCGGCGGCGCGGGTCGGTCATGGCGACTTCGAGGTGTCGCGCGGCGCCCGGGTGGTGTCCCGGGCGGCCGGCTTCGGCACCGGAACGGTCAGCACTCCCTGCGCGTCCGCGGCGGCACCGTTCAGATTGGTCGCGCCGTGGAAGCGGATCAGGTACTTCGAGCCTGGCGTGAGCGGCCGCGCGGCCTGCAGGACCACGCGGTCGAAGGGCACGGGGCGCTGCTTGAGCAGCTGGCGGACCTTCGTCGTGTCGGCTGCCGCTGCGCGCGGAGCTGCCTCCCCGGGAAGCGCGGGTGCCCGCCGGGCTGCCGCGGGCGGACGTGCCGCTCCCGCGCGCACCGTGTCGCGGCGAGCGGTCGTGTCTTTCGCACGGCGCACGGAATCCGCGCTGGCTCGGGCCTTCGCCTGCAGCGAGTCGTACTGTGCGGTGGTGAACAGCGCCCGCACTGCCACCGGGGTCGTGTCGGGCAGCGCGTACAGCCGCACCTGCGCCGCGTCCAGCGGCCGGCGCGGATCGAGCGGCGCCGTGAACTGGATGCGACAGGCGAGCGAGTCCACCGCATCGACGCCGCGGATGCGCGGCCCCACGGTGTCGTGGGCGAACACCCACAGCACTGCGCTCCCGGACGAATCGATCGCGACCGTGGTCGAGTCGAACGGCTCACGCCGGTCGAGCTGGCGGTTGCTGTTTTGGTCTTGGATTGCCCAGACGCGGTAGCGCGCCCGCGGGATGTCGCTCAAGTGGAAGTCGCCCGCCGAGTCGGCGACGGTGACGTATGCGACGGTGTCGGGCAGCGGCGCCGCGCGGATCACCGCCCCCGCCAGCGCCCGTTGCTCGACCCATTGCAGCACGGTTCCCGCCAGAGCGGCGTGGGGGAGGGGAGCACCGGTCGAGAAGATCGCGGTCTTCCCCTGCTTCAGGATGTTGCGCCGCAGGTCGACGATGCCGGGGAGCAGCTCGAGGTGATACACACGGTTCGGCTTCCACCCTTCGGCTGGCTTCACATGGATCGCGCTGCGGTGCCACGACACGTGCACGTCGCCCGCGACCGGCGAGAGCACGATCTGGCCTGCGAGCCCGTTCACCGGGGCCGCTCCCCCTCCGCCGCCGCCCCCTCCACCACGCGCTCCACCGCCTGGCATCTCGTCGATCACTTCGTCGAACTGGATGACAGCGTCGCCCTTGAAGCCGGGGAGCACTGCCCCGGACTCGGGAACGAACCGCACCACCTGGGGCGGCGCCTTGTCGGGCGGCCCGCCCGGCGGTGGGCCCTGGTTGGCGCACGCGCCCAGCCCGGCGACTACGAGCAGCCGAGCGACTTGAGCTTGTCGGCCAGCGCCTGCCGCTGGTCGCGCCACGCCCGCTCCTTCTCGCGCTCCTTGGCGACCACCTCGGCGGGCGCCCGCGCGACGAAATTCTGGTTGGTGAGCTTCGCCGCGAGCCCGGTAAGCTGCTGGTCGAGCCGGCTCAGGTCGCTCGAGAGGCGGCGGCACTCCTGCTGCACGTCGATCTCGCCCTCCAGCGCCACGAACACGTCGCTGCCGTCGGCTAGCACCGCGTGCGCGCCCACGCTGCTGTGCGTGCCGTCGAAGGTGAGCTCGGACAGCTGAGCGAGCCGCAAGATCGTCTCCCGCTCTCCTGCCAGCGCGCGACGCACCCGCTCGCTCTTCGGCTGCACCGACGCCGCGAGGCGTGCCTTCGGGGGCACCCGGTACTCGGCACGCAGCATCCGGATCGACGAGATCGTTTCCTGCACCAGCGGGAACTGCTGATCCGCCGCGGCGTCCGCGAGGGCGGCGCGCGGCGCCGGCCACGCCGCCACCACCAGCAGCTCGTCCGCGGTCCGGCCGGGCAGCTTTTGCCACAGCTCTTCGGTGATGAACGGCACGACGGGATGCAGCAGCCGCAACACCGTGTCGAAGCAGTAGGCGAGCACGGCCGCGGACACCGGAGCGGAGGCCTCCCGTAGCGACTGCGTATTTTTGTCGCGCAGGGAGGCCTCCGCTCCGGTGACCGCAGCCAGTCGCGGCTTGACGGCCTCCACGTACCAGTCCGCCAGCTCCTTCCAGGCGAACTCGAAGCACCGCTTCGCTCCCTCGTCCAGCCGGAACTGCTCGAACGACGCGGTGGTCTCGCGGATCGTCGCCTGCAGCCGCGACAGGATCCAGCGGTCCGCGAGCGGCAAGCGCGGCACATCGAGCGCATCGATCGACTGGACCCGCTCTGGCAGCTGCGCCAGGATGAAGCGGCCGATGTTCCAGACCTTGTTCGCAAAGTTGCGGCCCGGGGCGAACGTCGTCTCCAGATCGTTCGGGTCGAGGATCACGTCTGCGCCGAGCGAGCTGCCGGCGATCAGCGTCCAGCGCAGCGCGTCGGCGCCGTACAAGCGCACCACGTCGAGCGGGTCGATCCCGTTGCCCAGCGACTTGGACATCTTGCGATGCTGGGTGTCGCGCACGGTCCCGTGCAAGTACACCTTCGTGAACGGCAGCTGGCGCTCCATGAAGTGGTAGCCGGACATCAGCATCCGGGCTACCCAGAAAAACAGGATCTCCGGCGCGGTGACCAGTGTGTGGCCCGGGTAGAAGCGCGCGAGGTCCGGCGTCTCCTCCGGCCAGCCGAGCGTCGCGAACGGCCAGAGCCACGACGAGAACCAGGTGTCGAGCACGTCCGGATCCTGCTCCACCGGCCCGCCGCACTTGGGGCACGTCGTCGGGTCCTTCCGGTCGGCCCACTGGTGGCGGCACTGGGTGCAGGTGAACACCGGGATGCGGTGGCCCCACCACAGCTGCCGGGAAATGTTCCAGTCCCGGATGTTCTCCATCCAGTTCTCGAACGTCGCGTGCCAGCGCTCAGGGACGATCTGGAAGCGCTGCTGGCGGTACTGCGCGAGGACCGGCTCAGCGAGCGGCTGCATCTTCACGAACCACTGATCGCTGAGCCGCGGCTCGACGATCGTGTCGCAGCGATAACAATGGCGCACCGCATGCGTGTGCGGCTCGACCTTCTCGAGCAGCCCTTGCTCCTTGAGCATCTCGACAATCTTTTCGCGCGCCTCGAACCGGTCGAGCCCACGGAGGGACGGGGGGACCCTTTCCCCTTCTCGCTTCCCCGGCTCTTCCCCCATGGTGCCGTCTTCCCGCATGATGAGCGGCATCTCGAGCTTGTGGCGCGTGCCGATCTCGAAGTCGTTGGCGTCGTGCGCCGGCGTCACCTTCACGAACCCCGTTCCGAAGGCCGGGTCCACGGCGTCGTCCCCGATGATCGGGATCGGTAGGCCTGCGATCGGGAGGCGAGCCGTCTTGCCGATGAAGCCCTTGTGCCGTTTGTCCTTCGGGTTCACGGCTACCGCGGTGTCCCCGAGCATGGTCTCGGGACGCGTCGTGGCGACTGTGAGAAACGGCGCCGGGCCGCCCTCGACAGGGTAGCGGATGTGATAGAGCGTGCCCGCCTGGTCGGCGAACTCGGCCTCTTCGTCCGAGAGGGCAGTGCGGCAGTGCGGGCACCAATGGATCACCCGGTGACCGCGGTAGATCAGCTTTTCTTCCCAGAGGCGCACGAACACTTCGCGCACCGCGCGCGAGTAGGCGTCGTCGAACGTGAAGCGCGTGCGGCTCCAGTCGCACGAGCACCCGATCACCTTGAGCTGCTCCAGGATGGTGGAGCCGGTCTCGCGCACGAACCGCCACACGCGCTCGACGAACGTGTCTCGCCCGAGGTCGAAGCGAGTCTTGCCCTCCTTTGTGACCAGCCGCTCGACGACGTTCTGGGTGGCGATCCCAGCATGGTCGGTGCCAGGAAGCCACAGTGCCTCGCGGCCGCGCATGCGTTCGAAGCGGATCAGCACATCCTGGATAACGTTGTTGAGGCCCTGGCCCGTGTGGAGGATCGCCGTGATGTTGGGCGGCGGCATGACGATTACGTACGGCTCGTGTGACGAGTCGACGCGGGCGGTGAACACCCCGCGGTCGAGCCAGCGCTGATACAGCCGGCGCTCGACGTCGTGCGGGTCGTACTGAGGGGGGAGGTCGAACGCGGTCTGCGGCATTCCTTAATAATGTAGAGAGTTCTGATGTAGCGGGTTCCGCTCGGAGGTTCCCAGGCTGAAGCCTGGGCTCGGCGGGACACTGTCCCGAAGGACGGGGATGTGCTTCAGCACAGCGCCGTGCCGAGCCCATCCTTCAGGATGCGAACAGCATCGGGCCCGCCTGTCCGCCCGTCCGCCGCCACACTAGAATATCCCCCATGGCCGACGAATCCAACGTCTTACCCACGAGTCGCATCGTGCGCTGGCTTGCGATCGGCGCGCTGATCGTGCTCGCCGTCGCGCTGTACTTCCGCGACGCCCGCACGCTCCCGCCGCTCACGGCCTCCCCGACTGCGCCGGCTGACCAGCCTCCGAACTGATTCGATGGCCGCTGCCGAAGTCCGCGTCACGCTCCCCGACGGGAGCGAGAAACGGTTGCCCGTGGGCGCGACCGGCGCCGACCTCGCGCAGGCGATCGGCCCGGGCCTCGCCAAGGCCGCCGTGGCGGCGCGCGTGGACGGCCAGGTCTGGGACCTCACGCGCCGCCTCCCCGACGGCGTCACGGTCGCGATCCTCACCGAGCGCGACCGGCAGGCGCTCGACGTGCTGCGCCACTCCTCCGCCCACGTGCTCGCCACGGCGGTGCGCCAGCTCTTCCCCCACGCGAAGATCGGGTTCGGGCCTCCCATCGAGGACGGCTTCTACTACGACTTCGAGGTGCCGACACCGTTCACGCCCGAGGATCTGGAGCGGATCGAGGCCAAGATGCACGAGGTGGTACGGGCCGACTACCCCTTTGTACGCGAGGAGGTAGACCGGGCGGAGGCGAAGCGCCGCTTCGCCGACGACCCGCTCAAGCTCGAGCGCATCGAGGACCTGGGCCCGAACGAGGTGATCTCCGTCTATACCGACGGCCCGTTCGTCGACCTGTGCCGCGGGCCCCACGTCGCGAGCACGGGGAAGATCAAACACTTCAAGCTGCTGCACGCGGCGGGCGCCTACTGGCGCGGCGACGAGCGCCGCCAGATGCTGCAGCGCATCTACGGGACGGCGTGGTTCACCAAGGACGACCTCGAGGCGTACCTGCGGCGCCTCGAGGAGGCGAAGAAGCGCGACCACCGCCTGCTGGGCCGGCAGCTCGACCTGTTCTCGATCCAGGAGGACGTCGGACCGGGGCTGATCTTCTGGCACCCCAAGGGCGCGATGATGCAGTTCCAGCTGCGGCGCTTCATCGAGGACGTGATCCTCGAGCGCGGCTACCAGCTCGTGTACACGCCCAACCTGACGCGCGAAGAGCTGTTCTTGCGCTCGGGGCATCTGCCGCTGTACGCGGCGAACCAGTTCCCGCCCATGGCCGCGGGCGAAGGCGAGGGGGAGGGCGTGCACTACCGGGTGAAGCCGATGAACTGCCCGATGCACATCCTGATCTACGCCGCGCAGCAGCGCAGCTACCGCGACCTGCCGATTCGCCTCGCGGAGATCGCCAACGTGTATCGCAACGAGCGCTCGGGGACCTTGCACGGGATGCTGCGGGTGCGCGGGCTCACGATGGACGACGCGCACATCTTCCTGCGCGAGGACCAGATCGAGCAAGAGATCTTTCAGCTGCTCGACATTGTCGAGTTGGTGCTCGGCAAGACATTCGGGCTGTCCTACCGGCTCGACCTCGCGACCCGCCCCGAGAAGAAGCTCGGCACGGATGCGACCTGGGATCAGGCAGAGCGGGCGCTCGAGCAGGCGCTCAAGCACCGCGGCGCTACCTACCGCATCGATCAGGGCGGCGGCGCGTTCTACGGACCAAAGATCGACGTCAAGTTCAACGACGCCATCGGCCGGGAGTGGCAGGGTGCGACGATCCAGCTCGACTTCGAACAGCCCGAACGCTTCCAGCTCGAGTACGCGGGCGAGGACAACAGGCCGCACCGCCCGGTGATGATCCACCGCGCGATCTACGGCACGCTGGAGCGGTTCTGCGGCTTTCTGATCGAGCACTTCGCCGGAGCGTTTCCGCTGTGGCTCGCCCCCGAGCAGGTACGGGTGCTGCCGATCTCGGACGCCCAGATTCCCGCGGCACGCGCTGTGCAACAGCAGATCGCGGCCGCAGGCCTCCGTGCGCACGTGGACGAGCGCAACGAGACGCTGAACTACAAGATCCGCGACGGCGAGACGCACAAGGTGCCGTATATGGCGGTCGTGGGGCAGCGGGAGGCGGATGCCGGGACGGTCGCGGTGCGGGTACGGGGGGCGGGGCAGAAACAGGTCGTGCTGCCGGTCGCCCAGTTCGTCGCGCGCCTGTCAGAAGAGCTCCAGACGAGAGCGCTCGTGCCGGCGATTCGTTAATTTGACGAAGGAGGGACCAGGGTCGCCATGAACACCGATCAAGTCACGCCCGTCATCGTGAGCGCCTGCCGCACGCCGGTCGGCAAGTACCTGGGCGGGCTGTCGCCGCTCCCGGCCCCACGGCTCGGCGCCCTCGTGATCCGCGAGGCCGTGCGACGCGCCGGGATCGACGCCGCCCGCGTGGACGAAGTGATCCTCGGGAACGTGCTGCAGGGCGGCGTGGGCCAGGCACCGGCGCGCCAGGCGGCGATCCACGCTGGGCTGCCCGGCACAATCCCCTCGGTCACCATCAACAAGGTCTGCGGCTCGGGCCTCAAGGCCGTAATGCTCGCCGCTCAGGCGATCAAGGCCGGCGACGAGCAGTGCGTGGTCGCCGGCGGAATGGAGTCGATGTCCAACGCGCCGCACTACGTTTACGGCATGCGGGGCGGGATCAAGGCGGGCGATAGCCAGCTCGTGGACGGCATGATCCACGACGGCTTGTGGGACTCCTTCTCGAACACCCACATGGGAAACCTGGCTGAGTACACTGCGAAGAAGGCAGGCGTGTCGCGCACGGACCAGGACGCGTTCGCACTCGCGAGTCATCACAAGGCCGTGGCTGCGATGGCGGCGTGCCGGTTCAAGGCGGAGACGGTGCCCGTCGAGATTCCGGGAAATAAGGGTCCGACCGTGATCGACAAGGACGAATGCCCCCGCGCCGACACGACGCTCGAAGCACTGGCCGCGCTCAAGCCGTCGTTCGAGAAGGACGGCACGGTGACGCCCGGGAATGCGCCGGGGTTGAACGACGGCGCGAGCGCCCTGGTGGTGACGTCGCTCGCGTTCGCCAAGGCGCATGGGCTCACGCCCCTCGCGCGCGTCACCGCCTACGCCACGGGCGGTGGGGAGCCGAAGGACCTCTTCTTCGCGCCTATCGTCGCGGTCCAAAACTTGATGGCGAAGGCGAAGACGCAGATCTCGGACTACGACCTGATCGAGGCCAACGAAGCGTTCGCGGTCCAGGCGCTCGCCGACGGGCGCGCCCTGGGGTGGGATTGGGACCGCGTGAACGTAAACGGGGGCGCGATCGCGTTAGGCCACCCGATCGGCGCCTCCGGCGCGCGCGTGCTCACGACCTTGCTGTACGCCCTCAAGGACCGGCACCAGACGACCGGACTCGCCACCCTCTGCTTGGGCGGCGGCAACGCAGTGGCCCTCAGCGTGGAGATGCTCTGATGCCGGTGTCGTCAGCCGTGCTCGCCGCTCAACCGCTCACGCTGCGCCGCGCCGGCGCCATCATCCTGGGTGCCGCCCTCGTCGCGGTCGCGGCGCAGGTCTCGATTCCACTTCCCGGCACGCCGGTGCCGCTGACGCTGCAGCCGCTCGCGGTGCTGCTCGTCGGTGGTCTACTCGGGCCCGCGCTGGGTGCGGCGAGCATGATTCTGTATCTGGCGCTGGGCGCGGCCGGGCTGCCGGTGTTCACGCCGTACGGCCTCCCCGGGCTCGCCCGGCTCATCGGACCGACCGGCGGCTACCTGCTCGCCTACCCCGTCGCGGCGTTCGCTGTCGGGAGGCTCGGGGGAGATGGGCGGCGCTGGGGGCGCTTGGCGCTCGGGTTGCTCACAGGACTCGCGCTCATCCACTTGGGCGGCCTGGCACAACTGCTGATCCTGACGGGCAGTGCCGCGAGCGCTCTGCGACTTGGGACCCTGCCGTTCGTGATCGGCGATCTGCTGAAGCTGGGCATCGCGCTGCTGGTGTTGCGACCCACCGTGAGTCCCCTCCGCGCGCGCCTATGACGGCGCGCGTTTCGTTTCAGGACCGGCTGCGGCGCCTGGGCCTGGCCCTGGCGGGGGTCACGGTCTTCGCGCTGGTCGGTTTCGGGGGCTCGCTCCTCCTGCTGCGGTTCATTCGGGTGGCGGAGCCCTCGCCCTGGTCCCTGGCGGTGAACGCCCTCAGTCTGGGACTCTCCTTCGGGTTCGCCACTTGGCTCGTCGGCGTGCGGCTCGCGAAACGCTCCTGGGACCAGCTCGGCTGGCACACGACGGATGGGATGACGCACCGACTCGTTAACGGGGCGACGCTGGGCGCCGTGATGGCGGCGCTCGCGATCGCGCTCGCGTTCCTCGGCAGCGGAGCGCGCGTGCAGCTCACCCCCGACTGGTCCCGCTGGGCGGCGCAAGCCGCACCGCTCGGTTGCGCGTTGATCTTGGCAGCCCTGTGGGAAGAGCTCACGTTCCGCGGCCTCCCGCTGCGCCTGCTCGCCGATGCGCTCGGCCCGGTCGCGGCGATGCTGGTCCTCGCCCTCGGCTTCGGTATCGCGCATGCGCGGAACCCGCACGCGGGGTTCTTGAGCACGGTGAACGTCGCGCTCGCCGCGATCTGGCTGTCCTTCGCGTTCTTTTCCCCCGGCGGCATGGCGCTCGCCTGGGGGCTCCACTTCGGCTGGAACGCCGGTCTGGCGCTGCTGTTCGACGCACCGGTGAGCGGCTACACCTTTCAGGTGCCGGCGGTCGAGTACCACCCCGGCACGCGCGTCTGGGTGGACGGCGGCGCGTTCGGGCCGGAAGGCGGGGTCGTCGCCACGATCGTGCTGTGCACCGGGACGCTGGCCGTCATCGGCAGCCGGTTCAAGCAGCCCAAGGACTGGCTCGCTTGAGCCGGGTCGCGGTGGTCGGCGCCGGGACGATGGGCAACGGCATCGCGCACGTGTTCGCGCTGCACGGGTGGGACACCGCGCTGATCGACGTGGCCCCCGGGCTGCTCGAGCGGGTGCTCGCCACCATCCGCACGAACTTCGAGCGCCAGGTGAAGAAGGGAACTGTCAGCGCGGAGCAACGCGACGCCGCGCTGGCCCGCATCCGGACCTCGCCCAGTCTCGCTGCCGTGGCGGATGTCGAGCTCGTGGTGGAAGCCGCGACCGAGCAGTCGGAGACCAAGTTCAAGATCTTCCGCGAGCTCGACCGGTTGGCGCCGCCCGCGGCCGTGCTGGCCAGCAATACGTCGTCGATTTCCGTCTCCACGATCGCCGCGCAGACCAAGCGCCCCGCCCAGGTGATCGGGATGCATTTCATGAACCCGGTGCCCGTGATGCCACTGGTCGAGGTGATCCGTGGCCTCGAGACGGCGGATGAGACGGTTGTGAAGGTTGTGGAGATTGTGGAGGCGTTGCACAAGACTCCCGTCGTGGTGAACGATTCGCCGGGGTTCGTCTCCAATCGCGTCCTGCTGCCCATGATCAACGAGGCAGTCTACTGCGTCATGGAGGGCGTCGCGACGCCGGAGGCAGTGGACACTGTGATGAAGCTCGGCATGAACCACCCGCTCGGGCCGCTCGCCCTCGCCGATCTGATCGGGCTGGACGTGTGCCTGGCGATCCTCGAGGTGCTGCAGCGCGACCTCGGGGACGACAAGTACCGGCCGGCGCCGCTGTTGCGAAAGATGGTTGCGGCGGGGCGCCTGGGTCGGAAGACCGGCCGGGGTTTCTATGTCTATCGCGATTGAGGCCACGGGCCTCACCGAGATGCAGCGCCAGATCGTGGATCTGGCGCGCGAGTTCGCACGCACCAAGATCGAGCCGCACGCCGCGGAGTGGGATCGCAGCGCGCACTTCCCGCGCGACGTGATCGACGAGCTGGGCAAGCTCGGCTTCCTCGGCATGGGCACGCCCGAAGATTACGACGGGATGGGGCTCGACACGCTCACCTACCTGCTCGCGCTCGAGGAGCTCGCGGCGGCCGACGCGAGCATCGCGGTCTCGGTCGCGATTCACAACGCCATCCCCACGACGATGCTGCTGCGGCACGGCAGCCCCGCGCAGAAGGAGCGGTGGCTCAAGCCGATGGCGCGCGGCGAGCTGCTGGCAGGGTTCGCCCTCTCCGAGCCTGACTCGGGCTCGGACGCCGCGTCGCTCTCCGCGCGGGCGTTGCGGTCGGGACATCACTGGGTGCTCTCGGGCACCAAGGCGTGGGCCACCAACGGCGGCACGGCGGATGTGATGATGGTCATGGCCCGCACCGATCGACCCGAGGCGCGACGCGGCGCGAAGGGAATCTCCACGTTCATTGTGCCGACCGATGTCGCGGGTTATCGTCCGGGGAAGCCGGAGGATAAGCTGGGCTTGCGGGCCTCCAACACGACCGCGATCACGCTCGAGGACGTCCGGCTCCCGGTGGAGCACCTCCTGGGTGAGGAGGGACAGGGGTTCGTCTACGCGATGGAAGGGCTGGACGTAGGGCGGCTCGGCATCGCGATCCAGGCGGTAGGAATCGCGCGGCGGGCGCTGGAGCACTCGGTTGCCTACTGCACCGAGCGCAAGCAGTTCGGGCAAGCGCTGCGGGAATTCGAGGCGGTACAGTTCAAGCTCGCCGACATGGCCACCCGGGTCGAGGCGGCTCGCGCCCTGGGCCACGCGGCGGCGGCGCGCAGGGACCGGGGCGAGGAGATCACGACGCAGGCGAGTATGGCCAAGCTGTTCGCCTCCGAGACCGCCATGTGGGTCACGACTCAGGCGGTGCAGCTGTTCGGGGGGTACGGCTACATGCGGGACTTCCCCGTCGAGAAACTGTTTCGCGACGCGAAGGTGACCGAGATCTATGAAGGCACCAGCGAAATCCAGCGGATCGTCATCGCCCGCGGCCTCTATCCTGAAGCCTAGCTCCGGGCGTGAGCCCGGGGCCGCTGGTGCGCTCGCGCTCTTCTCCCTGCTCGCCGAGCACGACCACGAGCAGGTGAGCGTGTACCACGAGCCGTCCTGCGGCTACCGCGGCATCATCGCCATCCATTCCACGGTGCTTGGCCCCGCGCTCGGCGGCACGCGGTTCTGGAGCTACCGCACCGACGAGGAGGCCCTGGTCGACTGCCTCCGGCTGGCGCGCGGCATGACCTACAAGGCCGCGGTGGCCGGGCTGAATCTGGGCGGTGGCAAGAGCGTGATCCTCGGCGACAACCGCACCACGCGGCGGGAGGCGCTGTTTCGGGCGCACGGCCGGCATGTGGAGTCGCTCGGGGGCCGCTACATCACGGCCGAGGACGTCGGCACGTCGACCTCGGACATGGAGTACATCAAGGCGGAGACGAACCATGTGACCGGCCTGATCGGCAAGTCGGGCGATCCGTCGCCGGTCACGGCGTACGGAGTGTACCGGGGCATGAAGGCGTGCGTCCACTACCGCTCCGGATCGGACCGTCTTACGGGGAAGACGGTGGCGCTGCAGGGATGCGGCAGCGTCGGGTACCACCTGGCGAAGCTGCTGCACGCGGAAGGCGCGCACATCGTATGCACGGACATCGACCCCCAGCGGGTGCGGCGCGTGGTGGAGGAATGCGGGGCGACGGCGGTAGCGACGAGCGAGATCTACGACGTGCGCGCCGACATCTTCGCTCCCTGCGCGCTCGGCGCGGTGATCAACGACGACACGATCCGGCGGCTCCGGGTGGAGATCGTGGCGGGCGGCGCCAACAACCAGCTGGCCGAGGACCGCCATGGCGATCTGCTCGAAGAGCGGCACGTCACGTACGCTCCCGATTACGTGATCAACGGCGGCGGGTTGATCAACGTGAACGCTGAGCTGCACGGCTGGTCGCCGGAGCGGGCGCGCAACAAAGCCGGGGAGATCTACGACACGATCCTACGCGTGTTCGAGATCGCGCGGGAGGAACGGATCCCGAGCTACCAGGCGGCGGACCGGCTCGCCGAGCAGCGTATCGCCACCATCGCGCAGGTGCGGCGCAACCATGTCTGAGCAGATCTACATCGGCGCGGACCACGCGGGGTTTCAGCTGAAGCAGAAACTGGTCGACGAGCTCCGGCGGCTCGGGTACGAGCCGGTGGACGTGGGCCCGAAGGCGCTGGACCCGGCGGACGACTTTCCGGACTATGCGAAGCCCGTCGCCGAGGCGGTGAGCCTCGGTGCCGTGCGCCGCGGCGTCCTGACGTGCGGGACGGGGCTCGGCATGGCCTACGTCGCCAATCGGTTCGCGCGCGTGAGGGCAGCGGTCGCCTGGAGCCCGGAGATCGCCGAGCTGGCGCGCAAGCACAACGACGCGAATGTGCTGGTGCTGCCGTCGCGGTTCGTGAGCGAGGAGGAAGGGATGGAGATCCTGCACCGGTGGCTCGAGACGGGGTTCGAAGGTGGACGCCACGCGCGACGCGTCGCGAAGATCGACCATGGTTGACCGGCGCGCCCACCTGGCCCAGGCCGACCCGGCCATTTACGCGCTCATCCAACGGGAGGTGGAGCGCCAGGAGCACGGGCTCGAGCTGATCGCGAGCGAGAACTTCGCCACGCTGGCCGTCATGGAAGCGATGGGCACGGCGCTCACCAACAAGTACGCCGAGGGACTGCCCCGGAAGCGCTACTACGGCGGTTGCGAGGTCGTGGACGAGGTGGAGCAGCTCGCGATCGACCGCGCTAAGGCGTTGTTCAAGGCCGAGCACGTGAACGTCCAGCCGCATTCGGGCGCGCAGGCCAACATGGCCGCCTACCTCGCGATCGCGAAGCCTGGCGACACGCTGCTCGGGCTCGCGCTGTCGCACGGCGGCCACCTCACGCACGGCTCGCCCGTCAACTTCTCGGGGATGCTGTTCCGGGCGACCTCCTACGGAGTGCGGGAGGACACAGGGCGCATCGACTACGACCAGGTCCGCGAGGTCGCGCGCCGCGAGCGGCCGCGCATTCTCGTGGGCGGCGGCAGCGCCTATGCCCGCGTGATCGACTTCGCCGCGCTGCGCAGCGTCGCCGACGAAGTCGGCGCGATCTTCGTGGTCGACATGGCGCACTTCGCCGGGCTCGTGGCGGCGGGCATCCACCCGTCGCCGGTACCGCACGCCCAGATCGTCACGACGACGACTCACAAGACACTGCGCGGCCCCCGCGGCGGTCTGATCCTCTGCCAGGAGGCGTACGGCAAGGAGGTGGACAAGCTGGTGTTCCCCGGCATCCAGGGCGGTCCGCTCGAGCACGTGATCGCGGCGAAGGCGGTGGCGCTGGGGGAAGCGATGACGCCGGCCTACAAGCAGTACGCGATCCAGGTCGTGAAGAACGCTCAAACGCTCGCGGCGGCGCTGCTCGAGCGCGGTTACGCGATCGTCTCGGGCGGCACCGATACCCATCTCATGCTCGTCGACCTGCGGCCCAAAGGTCTGACGGGCAAGGAGGCGCAGACCTTGCTCGATCGCGCGGGAATCACGGTCAACAAGAACACCATCCCGGGGGACCCGCAGTCAGCGTTCGTGACCAGCGGGATCCGGATCGGCACGCCCGCGGTCACCACCCGCGGCTTCGCCGAGTCCGAGATGGAGAAAGTGGCCGACTGTATCGACACGGTCCTCACGAAGCAGGACGACGCGACCCTCGCGCGCGTGAAGGCCGAGGTCCGTGAGCTCACGGAGCAGTTCCCTCTGTACGCGGCGCCCGCCCGCCACACCGTGGGGTCGCGCCATGGCTGAGACCGGCAGCGGGGGGAGCGGGTTCTCCGGCCGGCCGTCGCGCGGCTCGGGATCCTTCACAGTGCATCTCGCCGACGAGCTCGAGGTCTACTTCAACGAGGTCGCCCACGGCCGCCCGGTCGGCTTCGTCGCCTCGTCCAAGTGGAAGCCCCCCACGGACATCTACGAGACCGACGACGCGCTCGTCGTCTACATGGACATCGCCGGCATGACCGCGGAGGATTTCTCCGTCGAGTTCGCCGACGGCATCCTCACGATCGGGGGCGAGCGCAAGCCGCGGCGCGAGGGCAAGCCGCACTACCATGCGATGGAAGTGCAGGTCGGCCCGTTCGAGCGCCGCTTCCGCCTCCCCGTGGCCGTGGACCCCGACTCGATCCGCGCCAGCTACGAGCACGGCTTCCTCGAGGTGCGGCTCACGAAGCTCCCCCCACGGCTCTCGGGTCCCCAATCCGTGAAGGTGCGGTAGATGGACCGCCTGCCGATCCTGCCGCTCGGCCAGGTGGTGGTGTACCCCCACGTCGTGCTGCCGATGGCGCTGACGGACCCGCACGCCGTGCAGCTCATCGACGAGGTGGTGCAAGGGAACAAGCGCTTGCTCTTGGGCATCGTGAAGCCGCTCGCCGGTGCGGAGCCTCCCGAGGGTGCGGTCATGCAGGCCCGGCCGGACGAGCTGTACGAGGTGGGGACGCTCGGGTCCGTGGTCCGGATGCTGAAGCTGGGCGACGGCTCGGTGCGGGTGATGGTGCAGGGGCTGGAGCGGGCGCGCTTCGTCGAGATCGGCCCGGCCGAGCACTGGCTCGTCGCGGGCTTCGAGACGCTCGCGTCCACCGGCCCCGAGGACGCCCGCACCGAGGCGCTGAAGCGCACCGTGCAGGCGCAGTTCTCGCGCGTGATCGACATCGCGCCCTACTTGGGCGAGGAGCTGCACGAAGTCCTGTCCGGGATCACCGACGGCTCGAAGCTCGCCGACTTCGCCGCCGCGAACCTGGACCTGGCGCTTCCCGCCAAGGCCGAGCTGCTGTCGATCGACGACGTGAACCGCCGGCTCGAGCGGCTCGCCGAGCTGCTGGGGCAGGAGCTGCAGGTGCTGGAGGTGGGCACCCAGATCCAGGAGAAGGTGAAGTCCCGGCTCGACGCGAACCAGCGCGAGTACGTGCTGCGCGAACAGCTGCGGGTGATCCGCCAGGAGCTGGGGGAGGACGACGGCGACGACGAGCTGGACGAGCTCGGACGGCGGCTCGACGAGGCCGGGTTGCACGCCGAGGCGAAGAAGGTCTCCGACCGCGAGCTCAAGCGGCTGCGCCAGATGTCGCCGCAGTCGGCCGAGTACCACGTGGCGCGCACCTACCTCGAGGTGTTCGCCACGCTCCCGTGGAACCGCACCTCCGAGGACCGCCTCGACCTGAAGGCCGCGCGCGAGATCCTCGACCGCGACCACTACGACCTGAAGACGGTGAAGGAGCGCATCCTCGAGTACCTCGCCGTCCGCACGCTCAACCCGCAGGCGCGTGGCAGCATCCTGTGCTTTGTGGGGCCGCCCGGGGTCGGCAAGACGTCGCTCGGCCAGAGCATCGCGGAGGCGCTGGGGCGGCGCTTCACCCGCGTGTCGCTGGGTGGAGTGCGGGACGAGGCGGAGGTGCGCGGCCATCGCCGCACCTACGTCGGCGCCCTCCCGGGCCGCATCATCCACGCGCTGCAGCGCTGCGAGACGCGCAACCCCCTGCTGATGCTCGACGAGGTGGACAAGATGGGGGCCGACGTCCGGGGCGATCCGACCGCCGCGCTGCTCGAGGTGCTCGATCCCGCGCAGAACGCCTCGTTCGTCGACCATTACCTCGAGGTGCCGTTCGATCTGTCAGGCGTCATGTTCATCGCCACCGCCAACAGCCTCGCACCGATCCCCGACCCCTTGCTCGACCGGATGGAGGTTCTCACCTTACCCGGCTACACCCCCGGCGAGAAGCTCGCCATCGCGAAGCGCTTCTTGCTGCCGCGTCAGCTCAAGGAGACGGGGCTCACAGCGGAGCGGGCGGGCGTCGCCGACGCGGCGCTGGAGCGGCTGATCGGGGAGTACACCCGCGAGGCGGGCGTACGCCAGCTGGAGCGCGAGATCCAGGGCGTGCTGCGCAAGGCGGCGCTGGAAGTGGTGGAGGGGCGGGGGGGGCCCGTCAAGATCTCCGTGAAGAACCTCGAGAAGTACGCCGGCCAGCCCAGGGTACAGAGCGAGGTGGCCGGGCGCAGCCCGGAGGTCGGCGTGGCCACCGGCCTCGCGTGGACACCGGTGGGCGGCGACATCATGTTCATCGAGGCAATCCAGATGCCCGGGAAGGGCCAAATCACCCTGACCGGGCAGCTGGGCGACGTGATGAAGGAGTCGGCGCAGGCGGCGTGGAGCTTGTTGCGGGCCCGTGCCAGTGCCCTCGGTATCCCGCTCGAGGCATTCACGCAGACGGACGTGCATCTGCACGTCCCCGCCGGCGCGGTGCCGAAAGACGGGCCCTCGGCGGGGATCACGATCGCCGCGGCGCTCGCGTCGCTCCTGTGCCAGCGTCCCTCGCGCCATGACGTGGCGATGACGGGCGAGCTGACACTGCGTGGCCGGGTGCTCCCGATCGGGGGGCTGAAGGAGAAGCTGACGGCGGCGGCGCGCGCCGGCGTGAAGACGGTGCTCGTGCCGGCGCGCAATCAGAGCGACATCGTGGAGGTCCCCGACGAGGTGAAGAAGCTGCTCGAGATCAAGCCGGTGGAGACGATCGACGAAGTACTCGAGCTCGCGCTGCTCGAGTCGCGCCTGCCGCGGCCGCTCGACGTCCGCGCGCGTAAGCCGGGGAGCCTCGAGGTCCGGCCGTGAGCGATTTCGCGACCCTCCAGGAAGCGTTCCAGCGGATCGGCCAGCAGGACGGCCGCTACCACGAGCGCGGCTATCTGTTCGTGCTGGCGGCGCTCGAGTACGCGCAGGGCAAGCTGGCGGCGCGCCGCCACCTGAGTGGAGCCGAGCTCGCCTGGGCCTGCCGCGACTTCGCGCTCGACCAGTTCGGCCTGCTGGCGCCGACCGTGCTCCGTTTCTGGGGGATCACCAGCACGGAGGATCTTGGGCGCATCGTGTTTTCCCTGATCGACGTGGGGCTGCTCGCGCGGCAACCGAGCGACAAGCTCGAGGATTTCGGTCGGGTGTACGATTTCACGGAAGTGTTCCGGGTCGGGTACCGCTGGCCCGGCCTGGAGCGCAGCTAGCGGGCGCTGGATCGGGGGAAGGGGGTGCCGCATGAGCACGGACGCCAGGGAATGGCCCGCCTGCCGGAAGTGTCAGCAAGGTCTACTCATCCCGCTATCGGACTACGGCCGCGACGGGGCGCCGATCACCTACAAGGCCTGGGTGTGCAGCAACCCGGAGTGTGGGTTCAACATCCGCATCGATAACGGGGAGATCTCCTTCGGTCGCGCGATCGGCCAGAGCTTCAAGTAAGGCTTGGACGCGGTGCGCGCGCCCGCGGTGAGCGGGCGCTTCTACCCGGGGACGAAGCGCGAGCTGGAGCGCGCCGTCCGCCAGCTCTTCGAGGCCGTGCCGCCGACGCGCCCCGCGCCCGCCCGCGCGGCCGTAGCGCCGCACGCCGGCTACGTCTACTCGGGGCTGACTGCCGCGCATGTGTTCGCCCGTCTCGACATCCCGCCCGTCGTCGTGATTCTGGCACCCAACCACACCGGCGTATGCGGCGCGCGCGGCGGCGCGTCACTGTGGGAAGCCGGCGTGTTCCGCACCCCGCTCGGCGACGTCCGAGTGGACGAGCGGTTCGCGGCCGCGCTGCTCGACGCGTCGCCCCTGGTCGCCGTCGATCATGCGGCTCACGCCCGCGAGCACGCGGTGGAGGTAGAGGTGCCCTTTCTCCAGATGCGCCGCGCTGACGTGCGCATCGTCCCCTTGGTGCTCGCCTGGGACGCCTGGGAGGGTTGCCGCGGTCTGGGGGAAACGCTCTCGGGCCTTACGGCGCGCTGGTCCGAGCCCGTGCTGCTGCTCGCCTCGAGCGACCTCACCCACTACGAGCCCGCCGCCGTCTCGGAGCGCAAGGACCGGCGGGCGCTCGAGGCCGTTGCCGCGCTGGACGGCGCCGAGCTGTTGCGGCGCTGCCAGAGCGAGGGCATCTCGATGTGCGGCCGTGCGCCGACAGCCACGGTCATCGCCGCGGCCCGAACGCTCGGCGCGGCGCACGCGGAGGTCGTGCACTACAGTCACTCCGGGATGGTGACGGGTGACGATGCCGCGGTTGTGGGCTACGGCGGGGTGGTGATCCCGTGACCCCGATCCCGGTGCTCTCGGCGACCGAAGCCGCCACGTGGGACTCGGTGGCACGCACGCAGTACCGCATCCCGTCGCGCGTGCTGATGGAAGCCGCCGGCCGGGCAGTCGCCCAGGTGATCGTGCGCGAATTCCCCGCGGTGATTACGCGCGGCGTGCTGGTCGCTGCGGGAGCGGGGAACAACGGCGGCGACGGTTGGGTGGTCGCACGCGCGCTCCACGCGGCGGGCGTGCCCGTCTGGGTCTCCGGGGTCGATCCCAAGACCGACGACGCCATCGACAACCGCGCGTTGGCGCGCGTGGACGGCGTGCGCGAGATCGGCCGCGACGAGCCGTGGCCCGCCGCCGCTGTGGCGGTGGACGCCCTGCTCGGCACCGGGGCGGCCGGCCCCGCGCGCGGCGACGTGTTGGCGCTGGCCCAGCGGCTCGTCGCGTACGGCGCGACCCTCGTCGCCGTCGACGGACCGACCGGGCTCGACTTGTCGAGCGGCGAGCCGCATGGCCCCGTCCGCGCGGCGCTATCGGTGACCTTCGGCGGCCCGCGCCGCGGCCACCTGCTCGCGCGCGAGTGGTGCGGCAAGATCGTGGTCGTGGACATCGGCTTCCCGCCCGCCGAGCCATCATGGCCGGTCCTCGTCACCGACGCGTGGGCGGGCGCGCGGCTCCCCAAGCTGACCCCCACGATGCACAAGGGCGACCGCGGCCGGGTAACGGTGGTGGGCGGCTCGAACGGCATGACCGGCGCCGCGCTTCACGCCGCGCGCGCGGCGCTCGCCGCCGGCGCCGGGCTCGTGAAGCTCGTGGCCGGGCCGGAGACGATCCAGGCCGCCCGGGCGAGCCTCCCCGACGTGCTCACCCTGGAATCGGCGCTCGGCCCGGAGCTCGAGCCGGCCGCGGCAGAGGCGCTCGAGTGGGCGGACGCGCTGGTGGTGGGACCGGGGCTCGGCCGCGCGCCCGCGCGCGCCCCGTTCCTCCAGGCGGTACTGGCGCGTCGCCCCCTCCCGACGGTGGTCGACGCCGACGCCCTCGCGCTCTTCGTGGGACCAGTCGAGCGCCCTGTCGTGCTCACACCGCATCTGGGCGAGTTCCGGGCTCAGTTCGGCGACGAGTTGGCCGACGCGGCGGCGAACGACCGGTGGGGAGCGGCAGCGAAGGCGGCGCAGAAGGTGAAAGGGACCGTGCTCTTGAAGGGCGTCCCCACCGTGATCGCCGATCTCCGCGGCCCGATCCACGTGGTGGCGAGCGGTAATCCCGGGCTCGCGACCGGCGGCTCGGGCGATCTGCTCGCCGGATTCATCGGGGCCTTCCTGGCGCGCGGTAGTGCGGGCCCCGAAGCCGCGGCGCTGGGCGCGCACGTGCTGGGGCGGGCAGCCGAGCATGGAGCGCGGCAGTGGACCGCGCGTAGCCTCCGGCCGGCGGACGTGCTCGCTGCGCTCCCCGACATCTGGCGCGCGTGGGCGAGCGCGAAGCCGCTCGGTCCTCCGGTGCTCGCCGAGCTCGAGCTTCCGGAGACGGAGTGAGGACCGTCGGACGGTCGGACCGTCGGACAGTCGGACGGTGCATTCTTACCGTGATCGCAGTCCTGTCCGACGGTCCGACTGTCCGACAGTCCGCCCGTTGGCGCCCCGAAGATCGAGTCCTCATCAGTGACTTCTCCGTCATCGAAGCCGTTGCCGCGTCCCCGTTCACCGTCTTCGCCGCGACGACCCACGGGCTCACGATCTACGACCGCCAAGCGCGGACGTGGCGTCTGCCGGTCACCGCGCTCGACGGCTATCCCCCGGCCCGGGTCTACGCCGCGCTGGCGGACGTGGTCGACAACGCCGTATGGCTCGGCACTACTGACGGGTGGGCGCGCTACGATGCCAACGTCCGGACGTGGGAGCAGGGACGCGTCCCAGGCGGCGTCGCGAGCTTGATGCTCGACGCGCGCGACCCGGCGAGCGGCATCTTCGTGCAAGGCGCGTTCGGGTGGGGATTCCTCCCGCGCGGCGCGCTCGTTCCCGTGCCGGACCGGCCGCTGCCGCCACCGGGGCAGCGCATGGTGCCGCTCGATGCCCGCACCGCGCTCGCCCAGACGCCGCTGGCAGACGCCATGCGGGCGCTCATCCTCACCGACCCGCGCCTCTCCCACTACCGCTTCACCGCAGCGGCCCGCTCCCCGGACTTGAGCGAGCTGTTCCTCGGCTCGGACGGCGTGGGCCTGATCCGGCTTGATCCATCGACCGGGCAGTGGGACCGGCTCGGGTTCGGGCTAGTCGCCGCGCGCGCCGGGGCGGTCGCGGCTGGGCCCGGCCGGGGGGATGGGGAGGGCGTGTGGGTGGCGTCCGCGGGGCGAGTAGCAGAGCGCCGCGGGCTGACGTGGGTCGCGGCGGATCTCTCGGCCGACACCACGATCGAGGGGTGGGGCACGCTCGGGTTCCCCTGCGTCGACGGGCGCCGCTTGATCGCGAGCGGGCCCTCGCTCTGGCTCGCGTGCGAGCGCGGCGTCGTCAGGATCGACGCGGGTGGCTCGCGGATCAAGCTGTTTGAGCTGGACCCGCCTACGGCCCTCGCCCGGGCGCCGGATGGCGTCTGGGTCGGCAACGCGCGCGGCCTCTTCGTCGTCACGAACGACGGTAAGGTGGTCCGGGTGGGTCGGGCGGACGCGCCCGTCCTCAGTCTGGTCGCCGGGCGGGAGAGCCTCTGGGTCGGCACGGCGGGTGGCCTCGGCCTGCTCGCGCCGGGGGAGGACGACGTCGCGGTACCACCCGACGTTGCAGCGCAACCGTCGCTGGGCGGGCCGATTCTAGCGCTCGCGCTGCTGCGCGACACGCTCGTCGCCGTCACTCGCGACCAGCTCGGCTGGCGCGATCCCGCGACGCGACGCTGGACGCTGGTGCGCGGGCGACCCGAGCTCGGCCGCGTGACTGCACTCGCTGCCGATGCCGGCGGGGCGGGGAGCGGGGGGGCGGCGGGGGCCGGGGTATGGCTGGCAGCAACGAACGGACTGGCGTTCTGGGACATCGCGCACTCCACATTCCGCGTGCTGGGCGTGCCGCTCGACGTGCCGTCACCCGTGCGCGACGTGGCGGTCGATCCGCCCTACTTGTGGGTCGCTACCGACAGCGGGCTGGTGCGCTTCGCGCGAGACGCGGCGCTGCGATGAGCGCCGCCCTGCGCCTCGGCAGGGGCGGGGAATTCGACCGGCTGCGCCGCATCTTTGCTCGGCTGGGGCGGACCGGGCAGAGCCTGGGCGATGACTGCGCGCTGATTCGCGTCGGGCGCACCTGGCTTGCCGTCAGCATCGACCTGAGCCTCGAGGACGTGCATTTCCGGACCGCCTGGCTCTCGTTCGCCGATATCGGGTGGCGGTCGGTCGCGGCGGCCTTGTCGGACCTCGCTGCGGACGGGGCTGAGCCGATCGGCGTCGTGGTCTCATTGGGCGTCCCGGGAAAGGGCCGGGGAAGGGGGAAGGGGGAAGGGGATCCCGCGGCGGAGATCATGGCGGGAGTCGGCGCGGCCGCGCGGAGAGTGGGCGCGCACGTGCTCGGGGGGGACCTGGTCCGTTCAGATCGGTACCTGGTGGACGTGTGCGTCCTGGGGTGGACGGTGCGCCCGGTGCGTCGCCACGGGGCGCGTCCCGGTGATGGGGTGTGGGTGACGGGAGCGCTGGGCGGCGCGCAGCTGGCGCTGCAGGCGCTCGCGGCGGGTCGGCGCCCGCCCCCCGGGTTGTTTCGTCGCTTCGCGCGCCCCGTGCCGCGCATCGCCGCGGGACGCCGGCTGGCCGCGCTCGGCGCGCGGGCGATGATCGATGTCTCCGACGGGCTCGCCGCCGACGCGGCCCACCTCGCCGCGGCGTCGGGCATCCGGGTCGAGATCGCCGTGGAGCAGGTGCCGCGTTTTCGCAGCGTCCCTGGGCACGTCGCCGTGGCGAGCGGCGAGGAGTTCGAGCTCCTGGTTGCACTGCCGCCCCGCTTCACGGATCGGGACGCGCGATCGTTCCGAGTCGCGACACGCGTTCCGCTCACCCGGATCGGTCGCTGTGTCCGAGGGTCGGGTGTACGGCTCACCGACCACGGCCGGGCGATCGCGGCCCCCAAGGGCTTCGATCATTTTCCAGCGGGATGATCCGCACCATCTGGTTCTACCTCGTGCTGGTGGTGTCGAGCGTGATCCACGCCGGCGGGGTGCTCGTGGCGGCCTTGCTGGGCGTGAAGCGCCGGCCGGGCGGGATCTACGACTGGGGCGCCACCGACTGGGCGCGCGACATCATCGCTGCGGCGGGCACCCCCGTGGAGCTTCAGGGGGCCGACCGCATCCCGCGGAACCAGCCCGTCGTGTACGCCTCGAACCATTCCTCGATGTTCGACATCTGGGCGCTCGCCGCGACGCTCCCCGGATCGGTGCGCTTCGTCGCCAAGCAGGAGCTCGTGAAGGTCCCGCTGGTGGGTCGCGCGATGCTCGCCGCCGGTCACGTCGCCATCGACCGCTTCAATCGGGCCCGGGCGTTCGAGGCGTACGAGCGGGCCGCCGCGGTGATCCGGGGCGGTATCTCGGCCGTCGTCTTTCCGGAAGGCACCCGCAGCCGCACCGGCGAGCTGCTGCCGTTCAAGAATGCACCGTTCGGTCTGGCGATCGCCGCGGGCGTGCCGGTCGTTCCCGTGTACGTGCACAACAGCTTCCAGATCTTGCCCAAGGGCGGGGTGCGGCTGCACCCGCGCCCGATCCGAGTCCTGATCGGCGAGCCGATTGCCACCGCCGGCCTGTCCCTCGACCACCGGCAGCTGCTCGCCGAGCGCACCCGCGCCGCGCTGCTCGCGTTGCGGGCGCGCGTTGACTCGGGGGACGGCTCCCGCTAGGGTAGGGGCCACCATGAGTACCATCATTTCCGTGCACGCCCGCGAGATCCTCGACAGCCGGGGCAACCCCACCATCGAGGCCGATGTTACGCTGGCGAGCGGCGCCGCCGGCCGCGCCGCCGTGCCCAGCGGCGCGTCCACGGGCGAGCACGAGGCGGTCGAGCTGCGCGACGGTGACCAGAAGCGGTTCCTCGGCAAGGGCGTGCTCGAGGCGGTCAAGAACGTGAACGAGGTGATCGGGCCGCGGCTCGAGGGGATGTCGGCGGAGGAGCAGATCGCGGTGGACTACGCTATGCTCGAGCTCGACGGCACGCCGAACAAGGGCCACCTCGGCGCCAATGCCATCCTCGCGGTGTCCATGGCCGTGGCGCGGGCGGCGGCGCAGGACGCTGGGCTCCCGCTGTACCGCTATCTCGGCGGGCCGGTCAGCAACGTGCTGCCGGTGCCGATGATGAACATCCTGAACGGCGGGGCGCACGCCGCCAACACCGTGGACTTCCAGGAGTTCATGGTAGTGCCGATCGGCGCCGAGAGCTTCCCCGAGGGGCTGCGCATCGGTGTGGAGGTGTTCCACGCGCTCAAAAAGGTGCTCGCGAAGCGCAACCTCTCGACCGCGGTGGGCGACGAAGGCGGCTTCGCGCCCAACCTGCCGAGCGACGAGGCGGCGCTCGAAGCGGTGATTGCGGCGATCGAGGCCGCGGGCTACGAGCCCGGCAAGGACGTGGCGATCGCACTCGATCCGGCCGCGTCCGAGTTCTATCAGGACGGTTGCTACGTCTTCAAGAAGAGCGGCGCGGGAACCAAGACGGCCGAGGAGATGGTCGCGCTCTACAAGGGCTGGATCGACCGCTACCCGATCGTCTCGATCGAGGATGGGCTCGCCGAGGACGACTGGGCCGGCTGGGCGAAGCTCACGGAGGCCCTTTCCAGTCGAGTCCAGCTCGTCGGAGACGATCTGTTCTGCACCAACGTCGAGCGCCTCGACCGCGGGATCGAGGACGGGGTCGCGAACGCGATCCTCATCAAGTTGAATCAGATCGGCTCGGTCACCGAGACACTGCAGTGCATCGAGCACGCCCGGTCCAACGGGTACGGCGCCGTGATCTCGCACCGCTCCGGGGAGACCGAGGACACCTTCATCGCCGATCTGGCCGTCGGCACGGGCGTCGGGCAGATCAAGACGGGGAGCGCCTCGCGCACCGACCGCGTCGCGAAGTACAACCAGCTCCTCCGGATCGCCGAAGAGCTGGGCGACGCGGCGTATTATCCGGGCCGCGACCTGTACGGACTATGACCCGCACGCGCATCGCCGGCATCGCCGGCGCCGTCGTGCTCGCGGGGCTCGCGTTTCAGGCGGGCGAGTACGGCACCGTCGACTGGCTGAAGCTGCGGCGCCAGCTCGCGGACGAGCGCCGTGCGGTGCGCGCTCTCGAGGTGGAGCTCGACTCGCTCGCCCGGCTCGCCCGCGCGCTCGAGACCGACCCCGCCGCGCAGGAGCGCGCGGCGCGGGAGCAGTTCGGCATGATTCGCAAGGGGGAGATCCTCTACCGCTTGGTGCCACAAGTGGACCCAGCCCCGCCGCTGCCCAGGTAATCGACGCACCCGGCCGGCGGCTTGGCTAGCGCGGCCCGATCCCCACCGCGAAGCTCACGGCCTCGACTGACTCGCTCCGACTCCCGCCTCCGAGCTGCGCGCCGTCCACACGGTAGCCGAGCCGCATCCACAGTGCCGACCCGCGCGGCCGCAGCACCACCCCGGCTTCCCCACCTTGCACGTGGTCGACTGCCTCGGGGAGGTTTACCTTGGCCGACAGCGCGCGCCACAGTTCGACGTATGTCTCGAGCGGCGTCGACGCCAGCGCCGACTGCGCGCGAGCGCGCACTGGCCAGAGCACCCAGCGCTCCGTCACGGCGCCGATCACGAAAGCGCGCACGTGCGGCCCCACGCTCAATCTGAGCCACGGCCATGGCTGCACACCCAGGAACGCTCGCGCTTCCACGAGATCGCGCGCCACGGAATCCGAACTCCCGCTGCTCGGCTGCACACGCCCCTCTAGGTAGCCCGCGCCCAGCATGAGGCTCCCGAGACTGACGCCGGCATCGACGCCGAAGGTCGGTCCGCTGAACGACCCAGCGGGCCCTCCCACTTCTCCGAACCGCACGATGGCGCCGTCGGCGAAGACGGTGCCCCGCGGGCGCTGTTGCGCCGCCAGCGGTAATGCGACCAGCGTGAGGGCCCAGGCGAGGCGCGCCAAGGTCTTCATTGCGCCCCCTGCTCCAGCAGCGTCGCCGGTCCGGCGCGCACCCGCAGCCGGATCTCGGCGAGCGCCTTCGCGTTCTGCCGCCGCACGTCCTCCAGGCGGCGCTTCGCCGCGTCGCGCGCTGCGGCGCTCGCCCCGGCGACGACGTCGAGGGGAGGTGCGGACCGCTGCGCGAAGAAGCTCGCCAGCCCGGCCCCACCGATGGCGGCCGCCACCGCGAATCGCCCCTTGATGCCGTCGGCGTCGTGGGCGACGATCGACGGCAGCACGACCACGGCGACCGCCGCCGCCAGGCCTCCCGCGAGCGAGCGCACCGCCGGCCCGGAACGCACTCCCGGCGACGTCGCATCGCCCGGCGACGGCCACGGCTGCGTGTCCGGGCGCGCCCGCTCGATCTCGAGCGGGAGCTGGCGGACCAGCTGGCGCGCGCCGGCTGCCGCCTGTGAGGTGACCCGCAGCAGGTAGTGGCCGCTCTTCACCGCCTCTCCCCGCTCCGTGCCGTCCCATGTCACCGCGAGGCTGTCGTCAATCGGTCCGCTATAGAGTGAATTCACGACGGCCCCGTCGTCGCGGGTGACTGCGACGGCGATGTCGTGCGGCGTGCTCGCCACCAGCCTGGCGGTGAGGCGCTCGGCGCGGGCCCGAAACTCGGTCTCGGGCGGGACCCGGATGAAGACCGTCCTCGTTCCCTGGCGCACTTCCTGGAACAAGCTGGTCACCTGCGGCGGGAAGATGATCGCGCTCGGGCGGTAGGTCGGATCGGTGACTGCGATCTGCCGGAACGCGGCTACGGCAGAGTCGCGGCGGCGCCGAAACAGCTCGGTGGCGCCGAGATACGTCAGCGCCTGGAGCCGCTCGGGGGTGGAGAAGGTGTCGCTCGTCGCGCGCAGCAGGCCTTTTCGCAGCGTCGCTGCTGCCGCCTCGTAGTCGAGGTTCTGGTACGAGCGCATTCCGGTGGTGAGCAGGTCGGTGGCGGACTGGGCCGCGACCGTGGGGCCCCGGGTCACGAGCGCAAGCGCAGCGACCACGAGCGTCGTGACCAGGCGGCGAATCATGGGGCGAGCTCTCGCAACACGATGTCGGTGATCGCTAGCCGCTGGCCCGACGCGATCTCGAAGGTGCGCTCGTACGGCTGGAAGCCCTCACGCTCCACGCGCAGCAAGTGCGTCCCGGGCCAGACGGGCAGGTCCCTCAGCGGAACGGTCCCGAGTAGCTGTCCGTCGACGTACACGTTGCCCCAGGGCAAGGCGTTGACGGACAGGCGGCCGAGCTCCATGCGATGCGCCACAGCGGGCGGCGGTGCGGACTTCTTGACCGCCGGCGGTTGGGGCGCGGTGCGCGTCACGCGCGGGGCAGTCACCCGCTTGGTCGCCGGAGGCAGGGGACGAGGGGCCGGCAGACTTGGAGTCACCGACGCCGGCTGGCTGTCGCGCGGTGCGCTATCGGGCGGCGCCGTCGAGGGAGGGCCCGACGTGGGCGGGATCGGGACCGCCGTGGTCGCGGGCGGGCGTCCCACTCCCAGGCGGCGCTGGAGCGGCGGCGCGGCGGGGAGCGTCGACAGGCTGAGCCACACACCGCCCGCGCCGAGCGCGAGCACGATGCCGGCAGCGGCGGCGAGGCGGCGCCCCACGCGGCGCGGCTCGGGCTCGTCGTCCATGATGACGATCGGCGAGCCGGGTCCCCGGCGCGGGTTGAGCGAGAACAGGGCGGCGCGCTGCCCCGCCCCCGGCGACGTCCCGCCGATCGCGCCGACGAAGTCGAGCACCGTCGGGAACCGCTCGGTGGGGCGGCTGCTCAGTGCGCGCCGCAGCGCCTCGGAGACGTGTGCGGGAATCTCCGGGCGGACGCCGCTCAGGTCGGGGATCGGTTCGTTCCCGGGCGGCCTGGCGCTCAAGCATTCGTACGCCACCGCCGCCAACGCGTATTGGTCCGCGGTGGGCGTCGGGCCGCGGGCGTTGAAGACTTCGGCCGCGGTGCGACCGGTCGCCACCACTTCGGCGACGGCGAAATCGCCCACCAGGGCCCACTCGTTCGCGTCGAGCATCACGTTGCCGGACGAGAGCGCCCCGTGGAACACGCCCCGCCGGTGTGCGTAGTCCAGCGCGCTCGCGACCTGCTCGAGGATCCGCAGGCAGTCGGCGAGGTCCATCGGTCCGTTGGTGCGGACTAGCTCCGCGACGGAGCGACCCTGGAACTGCTTGGTGGAGAACCAGAGGAAGTTCGCCGTGGCCCCGCACCGGTAGATCGGCAAGATGTGGGGATGATCGAGTGCCGCGGCCGCTTCCGCCGCGCGCCGGAATCGGTCTTCCGCTCCCGCGTCCCGCAGCGGCTGGCGTGGCGCGACCTTCACCTCCACCTGCCGGTCCTGGCGCGGGTCATAGGCCAGGTAGACGATTGTGGAGCCTTGGTCGCCAGGCTGGAGCAGCGCCTCGATGCGGAATTCGCGCGTCAGCTCACGGCGCGCGTCCAGCTCCGTGAGGACAGCCGGCGGGGCCTGTTTAGCTTCGGCCCCGGGCAGCTGGTAGCCGCACACTGCACAGCCCGGCGCGCCTTCTGGGATGTCGAACAGCGAGCAGCGCGGGCACTTCATCGGGGCACCCCGACGAGCGCCGCGAGCGGGAGGGTCCTCATGGCTTCCCTAGCGCGGCATGCAAGCGCCGCACCGCGTCGGCCGCTCGGCAGGGGCTCGCCGCCCGAACACCAAGCCAGCCGTGCCACCCCCCCTGTGGCAGGCAAGCAACGGATGTGTCGGGCGCCCAACGCCAGCTGCAAGGCCATGGTGATCAATCTTAAGCCTTCGTCAAGGATTCGGGGCGGTACTGCGACGTTGTCGTTTCCACCCCGGCCCCGTTCGCAGACGATAGGCCCGCGGGCTGACGCCGAACTCGCCGCGGAAGCTGCGGTTGAAGTTCGACACGTCGCCGAAGCCACACTCGAGAGCGATGTCGATGATCTTCGCCCGTTCTGCCACCAGCCGCAGCGCGGCCTCACGCAGGCGCGCCCGGAGCACGAACTGATGCGGGGTCACGCCCGTCACGCGCTGGAACGTGCGGAGGAAGTGGTACGGGCTCAGACCCGCGTCACGCGCCAGGCTTCCCAGGCTGAGTCGCGCGCTGGGACGACGTTCAATCGCCCGCACCATTCGCGTCACGCGCGCCACCGCGTTGCCTGGCGCACCGCTCCCGCTGGCGCGGAGTGCGCTCACCAGCTGCACCACCTGGGCCGCCAGGTGGACGCTCACTTCCTCCCACGCCACTGCAACGGACCCGGCCAGACCAGCGCACGCCTGTGCGACGAGCGGCGCCAACTCTCGTAACGGCGGCAAGCGAGGCAGCCGGAACGCCGGCGCGGCGCCGGAGGCTCCCGCATCCGCCGCGAGGCGCTCGAAATAGTCCGGGGTGTACCGAAACGCGAGGCAGCGGTCCCCCGAACCATGCTCATGCCCACACTCGAAGCATTGACCGGCGGTGCCCAACAGCAGCGAGCCTGGCGTCATCAGCTCGCGACCCGCCGCGGAGCGGTATTGAAAGGTCCCCGCCGCGACCATGCCGATCGAGACGTGCCCGTGATACTCTTCGAACGGTCGGTCCTGGGGACCGGACGTGCAGATCACATCCTCGACGGTCCAGCCCTCGCCGCGAGCCAGCACGCGCCCTGTGACGCGCCCCCGGTCACCGGTCAGAGCGCGCTGCGCCACCGCCCGCTCCACCTCGAGCGCAATTTTTGCCAAGACTTCGCTCCTGTGACTACGTATGATGCTCTCAACTTGAAAGCCCGGGGGACACAAAGGCAATCCCCGGTTGCGCCACTCACGCGGGAGGGCAGCATGAGCGTTGCGATGAAAGCCAAGACAGCGATTCCGGCCGGGCTGGATCCGAGCGTGCTCGCGCGGGTCGTCGAGGAAGGATACGGACCGGGGGCCTGGCACGGTGCCGACCTGAGGGCAGCGCTCGCCGACGTTTCGCCGCAGCTCGCGTTCTGGCGGCCGGCGCCCGGGCGTCACAACATCGCCGAGATGGCGCTGCATCACGCCTACTACACCCGCTCCGTGTGGGGCCAACTCTCTGGTACACCAGCGGAGCCCTTCGTGCTGGAAGGTGACGACTGGTTCGCACTGCCCGATCAGTCCAAGCTGACCTGGCCCGAGATCCGGGCCGTGGTGGAGGCGGAGCAGGGGCGATTAGCCACGGTCATCGCCGACATCCGCGTCGGCCGAGCGCAATCGTCACTCACCGACGCCGAGCGTTTCGACCTGGTCCTCGGCATCACCTGCCACGCTGTCTACCACGCGGGGCAGGTACAGCTCATCAAACGGCTGGGCGCGGAGTAGCTGCCGATGGCCACCGCACTGGCGAACGACGGCGCGTACAGCTTCGATCCTCGTGTAGCGGTCGAGCACGTGCGCGCGTCCGACCCGGTGCTCGCGCGCGTGATCGACGCCGTGGGGCCGTTCCGCTTGCAGCTCAAGCGTGCTCCGAGCAGTTTCGCCGCGCTGGCGGAGGCCATCGTCTACCAGCAGCTCAGCGGCAGGGCCGCGGCTACGATCTTCGCGCGCGTGTGCGCGCTGTTTCCGCGCGCGCCCGCTGGCCCCACGGCCGAGCAGATGCGGCGCGTCTCGGACGTGCAGCTTCGGGGCGCCGGGCTGTCGCGTGCGAAGCTCCTCTCGTTGCGCGACCTCGCGCGGAGGGTGGCCGACGGCGAGATCCCCACGCTCGCCGAGGCGCGTCGCATGAAAGACGAGGCGCTTGTCGAGCGCCTCACCGTGGTGCGCGGTATCGGCCGGTGGACAGCGGAGATGTTTCTGATTTTCCGCCTCGGCCGCCCCGACGTGCTGCCCGCAGACGACTACGGCGTTCGGAAGGGCTTCGCGATCGCGTTCAAGAAACGCGGGCTGCCGGCGCGCGCGGAGCTGGAACGACACGGTGAGCGGTGGAAGCCGTACCGCACGGTGGCTAGCTGGTATTTATGGCGCGCGCTCGAGGGCGCGACCAAAGCGCGGGCACTCCCGTCCCGGCCGGGGCTCCGCTAAGTTCTGTTCCTGCATTCAAGGCGGCGTAGCTCAGCTGGTTAGAGCAGCGGAATCATAATCCGCGGGTCGTCGGTTCGAGTCCGACCGCCGCTACTGCCATTTGCCAGGCTGCCGCTTGGGCAGGGGTTTCTCGGAAGGCTCACAGTCGGGCTTCGTGATATTCGCGCCGAGCCCGGGCTCTCAGCCCAGGAATACTCGACCGGAGCATCCGTGTGGGGACGGGTCACGGCAAGTGATGCCGAGCGTGCCGTCACAATGACTTCAGAAACTCGATGATGGCTTCCTGATCGCTCAGAGTCAGCCTACCAAAACGGTTGGACACGTCGCTGGCTTCGCCCCGATGCCGCACGATGGCGTCGCGCAGCGTCAGCGACGCCGCGTCATGCATCAGCCGCGGGCGCAGGCGCACGCCCCATAACGGCGCGGTCCGCACCTTGTTTCGCGTGCGGCCGACGCTGTCGATCGAAAACTCCTTCCACACGGTTTTGTATACGGCGGGCCCGTAGTGCTCCGGCATCGCCATGACGATCCCGTCGCCCGTGCCGACGTTGTGCAACAGAAAATCGCCGAAGGGGTGGAATGCCTTCTCACCGAGCGCCGGCGGGATTGTGT
>Ga0209159_1000021_pt1 | contig 131888 bp, 130 predicted proteins | sample GraSoiAngelo_144_FD_185901 | JGI IMG/M metagenome (GOLD analysis project Ga0209159, IMG submission 185901) | Grasslands soil microbial communities from the Angelo Coastal Reserve, California, USA - 14_1009_02_40cm (SPAdes) (version 2) | ecosystem: Environmental > Terrestrial > Soil >...
TCACGGAAAACCGTCTCGAAGAGTCGTCGCAGGAAAGCGTCAAGAAAATACGTACCCCGGAAACGGCACGACAGTCAGGTCGTGGCGCCGGCCCCCCCGGCCCCCCCGGCCTCCCCGGCCCCCCCGGCCGCCCCGGTCGCCACCACCGGGGCCTGCGCGTCACGCATTACGGCGATCTGCGACTCCCACTTGCGCATCATCTGCACGAACGGGGTCACAATCGCCGGATCGAACTCCATCCCGCCCCGTCCCTCCAGATACCCCAGCGTGCGTTCCTGGGACCAGGCCTCGCGGTAGGGTCGGTTGGTGCGGAGCGCGTCGTACACGTCGCACACGTGCACCAGCTTGCTAGCGTAGTGGCAGTCGCGGCGGAAGGTGAGTGTCGGATAGCCGTCGCCGTTGAGCATGATGTGGTGCTCATACGCCACCACGGCCGGGAGATCGAGCTGCTCCTCGGAGTCCAGGATGATGCGCGCGCCTTCCGCGGGGTGCCGGTTCATGAGGGCCCGCTCCTCGTCGCTGAACTTGCCCGGCTTGGTCAGGACCTCGATCGGAATGCGCACCTTCCCGATGTCGTGCAGCAGGCCCGCGATACCGAAGCCGCGTACGTCGCGCGCGCCCAGTCCCAGGTACTCGGCGAGCCCCATGGCGAGCACCGCGACGTTCATCGAATGCGTGGTGGTATACTGGTCGAACTCCTTCAACTGCAGCAGCGGGATCACGATCTGGCGGCCGCCGCGCATGGCGAGTGCGAGCGAGCGCACCACCGCCTCCGCCTCGGTGAGCGGCAGCACGCCCCGCGTCTTCACCTCCTCCTGGAACCAGCGCACCGTGTCCGCTTCCTCGCCGAGGGAATAGTTGATCGTCGCCGTCTGGACGGCCGCCTGCTCGACTTCCCCGCGGACGCCCACCGCCCCGTACTTGATGCTCGAGCGGCGCAGCTGCCGCGCCTCCGACGTGTCGATGGCGGACAGCGTGAGGCGCGCCAGCACCTCGTCCAAGAATCCGGCGAACTCCTCGCGGCCCACTTGGTCCTCGAACTCCAGGCGCTCGATACCCGCCTGCGCAAGACGCCGCGACCAGTCCCAGGCCTTCAGCTCCCGCAGCGGCAGGCGCCCGTACACGATCTCGTCTCCGAGGAAGGTGAAGAGCGGATGCGGCGTGTCGGCCTGGAGGTCCTGCAGCTTGCGGTACGCCGTATCGACCGCGCGCTCTCGGGCGGGATGGCCCGCGGTGTAGAGGGTCATGGTAGCCAGCGCCTGCGCGAACGCCGTGAGGAAGGCGGCGGGATCGCTCACCGGAGCGCTCTCGCCGTGCGCGCCGCGGCGCAGATCTCCGGATCGCTGGAGGCGGCGGCCTGGGTCAACCGCGCGGCCGCCCGCGGGTCCCCGCGCCAGCCGGTCGCGAGCGCCTGCAGCGCGACGACCACCTCCGGCGACTTGGGCGGGAACCGCGCGCGCCCGAACAGCGTCCGGCCGGCCGACGTGAGGCGCAGCAGCGCCTCGAGCGCCGCGGGCGCGCTCGTGCCGCCCAGCGCGCGGATCGCGAGCACCCGCAGATCCGACGCCAGCGTACGATCCGTGGCGTGGCTCACCAGCAGGGGCACCAGGACCTCCGGGCACGCCTGCAGCGCCACCAGCAGCCCGAGCGCGAGCCGCATGATGCGAGGCTCGTGGTCCCTGAGCGCCGTGACGAGCGCCGCGTCGCGCTCGGCGGGCAGCTTGAGCTGCAGCTTCACGGCCTGCCAGCGGACGCGCGCGTCGGCATGCAGCGTGTAGCGCGCCGGCGAAAACCCCTCGGGCAGCGCCGGGAGCTCGTCCAGCAAGCCGAGCATATTCCGTGTGACGTACCAGCGCGGGTCCTCCAGCCGTGCCACGACGATCGGCCCGATCCCGCCCCCCATACGCGCAAGCTGCGCAAGCAGACCACGGCGCGTGCCGCGTGACTCCGCTGCCGCGAGTGCATCGAGCAGCGGGGCCGCTGCGGACGACCCGACGCGCGGCACCAGCCGGTCGAGGACCTTGAAGTCCACGGGCTCCGTCGCCACGACGCGCCCGATCACCTCCGCCGTGGCGATCCGTTCCCACACCTGGGCGGCGGCGGCACTCGTCGCCGGCAGCTCAGCCAGGGCGTCGAGCAGCTGCGGGAGCCGTCCCTCATGGACGACGCGGTCGACCGCCGGGAGGGTGCGCGGTCCCACCACGTCCACCTCCAGCGCCATTGCCACCACCCGGTCGGGCTCCGCGGGGTATCCCCCTTCGGCGGGGGCGATGAACAGAGGGTTGGCCCGCGCCATGCGCTCGAGCGCCGTGCCGTACACACCGGGGTTCGGGTCGGAGAGCGTCCACCCCCGGAGCAGCTCCTGAACCTGCTCGCGCAGCGCGATGTCGGCTTCCTCCCGGATCTCCGGGCTCCCCCCGTCCGCGTGCGCGGCGAGCTTCGAGAGCAGGCGGACGAGCGAATGGGATATCGTTTGCTGCGACGTGTCGGCGGCGGCCTTGAGGATCTCGAGCACTGCGTCCACGGCCATCCCCGCCGTGGCGTCCAGCACGAACTTACGCCGCTGGACGAAGTCGCCGCCCATCTCGACCAGCCGCCGCAGCGTCTGGGGTTTGAGCGAGCGCACGAGGTGGGACATGCGGCGCCGCAGCGCCATCGCCTCCGCGCTCCCCGCGGTCTTGAGCTCCTCCGCGATTTGCAGCAGATAACCCACGATGACCTGGTCATAGGCGGTGGCGCCGCGCTCGTGGGCGTCGATCGCCTGTGCGATCACCGTCGGCTCAGTCGCCATGGGCTGGTCGTCCTCGGGCTGCAGGGCCAGCGCCGCCCGCGCGAGGCCGACCCAGAGCTGCGCGGCCCGCGCCCCTTCTGCGGGTGCGCCCTCGCCGACGAGCTCGAGGCGCTCGTAGGTGAGGGAGTGCAGCTGGACGTGGGGCCAGGCGCGCAGCCGCTCGGGGTTGCCGAGGCCCAGCGGCTGCCCGGCGCGCTCCGCGTCCACGGCCAGGGTCTTGAGCACGTCAGCCACTTCCGCCGGCTCGACACCCTTGCGGAAGGTCACGGCACCCAGGTGGTGCCGATGCAGCCGCTCGGCGAGCTCGCCCAACACCGGATGCTTCGGGTCGGTGGCGATCCCCTCGATGACAAGCTGCCGGCGGGCGACGCCCAGCGACAGGGTCGAGCGGTTCTCGAGCAGCAGCGCCGCCCGCCGGGTCACGCCCGCAGCCGCCGGCGCCAGCGACGGGTGGCCCTCGGGATACATGGCGTGCTTGTGGAGGGCGATGGACAGCTCGATCAGGAAATCGGCGAGGTCGCGCGACAGGGCCGCGCGCCCGGGACCATCCGAGGAAGAGGGCGATGCGCGCACGGCTAAAGATACATCACGGACGCGCCGGCCACGCCGCAGCGAACCAGAACGCCCCGGAGATTGCTCCCCGGGGCGCTCTGTTGCGTCCGTGCGTCAGTGCTCTATCAGTACATCCCGCCCATGCCACCGCCGCCGCCCGGCATCGGCGGCGCCTTCTCCTTCTCCTTTTTCTCCACCACCACGCACTCGGTGGTGAGGAGCAAGCTGGCAATGGATGCGGCGTTCTGCAGCGCGGTGCGCGTGACCTTGGTCGGGTCGATGACCCCCGCCATCACGAGATCCTCGAACGCGTCGGTCTGGGCGTTGTAGCCGAAGTTCTTGTCCTTCGACTCCTTCACCTTGCCGACGACAATCGAGGCCTCGGCGCCGGCGTTCTGCGCGATCATCCGCATCGGCTCCTCGAGCGCGCGGCGCACGATCTCGACGCCGATCTTCTCGTCGTCATCGGTCGTCTTCACCTTGTCCAGCGCCTTCTGGGCGAACAGCAACGCCACACCGCCGCCCGGCACGATGCCCTCCTCGACCGCCGCGCGCGTGGCGTGCAACGCGTCCTCCACGCGGGCCTTCTTCTCTTTCATTTCGGTCTCGGTGGCCGCGCCGACGTTGATGACTGCGACGCCGCCCGCGAGCTTCGCGAGCCGCTCCTGCAGCTTCTCCTTGTCGTAGTCCGAGGTGGACTTCTCGATTGCCGCCTTGATCTCCTTGATGCGGCCCTGGATCGCTTCGTGCTTGCCCTTGCCGCCCACGATGGTCGTGTTGTCCTTGTCGACCACGATCCGCTTGGCCTGGCCGAGGTCATTGAGCACCGCGTTCTCGAGCTTCAGGCCCATCTCTTCGGAGATGACCTGGGGCGCGCCGGTCAGCACCGAGATATCGATCAGCATTTCCTTGCGGCGGTCACCGAAGCCCGGCGCCTTGACGGCGCAGACTTTCAGCGTGCCGCGCAGCTTGTTCACCACGAGCGTCGCTAGCGCCTCACCCTCGACGTCCTCCGCGATGATGAGCAACGGCCGGCCGGCCTGCGCCACCTTCTCGAGGATCGGCAGCAGGTCCTTCATCGTGGAGACCTTCTTGTCGTGGATCAGAACGTAAGCGTCCTCCAGCACCGCCTCCATCTTCTCCGGATCGGTGATGAAGTAGGGCGACAGGTAGCCGCGGTCGAACTGCATCCCGTCCACGGTCTCCAGTGTGGTCTCGAGGCCCTTCGCCTCCTCCACCGTGATCACCCCGTCCTTCCCCACCTTCTCCATCGCCTCAGCGATCAGGTTGCCGATCTCTTTGTCGTTGTTCGCCGAGATGGCGCCGACCTGGGCGATCTCCTTCCGCCCCGCCGTGGGCACCGAGATTTTCTTCAGCTCCTCCACCACAGTCTCCACGGCGCGCTCGATCCCGCGCTTGAGCGACATCGGGTTCGAGCCGGCGGTGACCGACTTGAGACCCTCACGGAAGATCGCCTGGGCCAGCACGGTCGCCGTGGTCGTGCCGTCGCCCGCCAGGTCCGATGTCTTGGTCGCCACTTCTTTCACCATCTGGGCGCCCATGTTCTCGATCGGATCCTCGAGCTCGATCTCTTTGGCGACGGTGACGCCATCCTTGGTCACCGTCGGGTTGCCGAACTTCTTGTCGATGACGACGTTCCTACCCTTGGGGCCGAGCGTAACCTTCACCGCCTCGGCCAGCTGGTCCACGCCCCGCTTCAGCCGGGCGCGGGCCTCGGTGTTGAACTCCAGTTGCTTCGCAGGCATTGCGTGTTCCTCCTAGAACTCAGCCGAGCTTGGCGATGACGTCGGATTCCTTGATCAGGATGATCTCCTCACCTTCGAGCTCCACCTGGGTGCCGCTGTACTTCCCGTACACCACGCGGTCGCCCACCTTGAGCTCGAGCGGGACCAACTCCCCTTTCTCGCGCCGACCGGGACCCACGGCGATCACTTCGCCCTGGATCGGTTTCTCCTTGGCGGTGTCCGGGATGTAGAGCCCACCCTTCATTTGCTCCGTCTCCTCGATCGGCCGGATCGCCACCCGGTCGGCGAGCGGGAAGACCTTCAGCTTGGTCTTGCTCGTGGTCGCAGTAGCCATGGTGCTACACCTCCGCTGTGCTCTGTAAGTGCTTGTTTCGTATTTCAATTAGCACTCTGGCGACGTGAGTGCTAAGAGACCGCGCGGAATCTCTCCCTCCCGCTGCCGTCTGTCAAGTGGGGGATCAGAGCGGGGGGCTAAGGGGAGGTCGCTGCGTGAGGGAATCGACGATCGCCCGCGCCCGGGCCTCGACCGTGGCCCCCAGAGAGTCCCGCGGGGCAGACACCGCCGCGACGGTGGCCCCGGTGCGGGTGTCGGCGAGGCGGACATACAGCCAGGTCGCGGCGCCGGGCTCGGGCTCCCGCTGCGTGAACGAGAGCAAATAGGCGGTGGCGGGACCACCACCTCGCACCGTGGTGCGAACCGTGTACCCCCGGCGCTTAAGCCCCCGGCCGACCTCCCGGCTCAGGGAATCCTGGCGGCTGATGAGGATCTCGTAGCCGCGGACCGCCGCGGGTGCACGGTAGCCCGTGGCGGGGGCGCAGGCGGCGAGTAGGGCGTTGCCGGATAAGGCGACGCCGAGTTGCCGGAAGAGGCGAAGCCAGCAAAACCTGCCGGCCACGTGGCCACGCCTCACCCGGCAACGCTTCACCCGGCAACTCATGGAATTATCCGCCTCGCCCCCACCCAGCGGTCCAGCCAGTACGCCCCCTCCGGGTCCCGCACGTCGAGTCGGGAGAGCTTCACTCCCCGGGTCGAGCTGTGAATGAACTTCCACTCGCCGACGTACATCCCCACATGCGTCACGCCAGAGCCGGGCTGGGCCGAGAACAGCAGGATGTCGCCCGGCCGCAGCGCCTCCACCACCGGCGCGACTTCCGCGCCGGCACGCGCCTGGTCGCGGCTCATGCGCGGCAGGCGGATCCCGTGCTGGCCGTACGCATATTGGACAAGCCCCGAGCAGTCGAAGCCGTTGTCGGCGGTTCCTCCCCAAACGTATGGCGTGCCGAGCGACTCGAGGGCGGTTTGCACGACGTCGACGGCGTTCCCCGTGATCGTTATCGGTGGAGCCGCGGGCGGGAGGTCGGGTGGGGCTCCGGCGCCACCGCTCCCCCTGCCCCGCTCCCCCTTGCCCACTCCGATCGAGATCCCCAGCGCAGCGCTAATGCCCTTGCGCGCGGTGCTGCCAGGTCGCCAGAAGCCACGTGGCCCCCGGTCCTCCAGCCGGTAGCGCACCTCGCTCCCCGCAGCGAGCCATGAGAACGGGCGCCATTCGACTCCGCCGCCCACGCTCCATTGAGCGGCGAGCTTCTTACCGGTGGTGTCGGTGGACAATCCGACGGCGAGGCCGGCGAGGGCGTAGGGACCGAGGCTCGACCGCCCGCGCCACCCCTGGATCTCGTAACCCGCGCCGTAAAACGCACGGCGGTGACCCAAGCTGTCGTTCACGAGGACGGCGACCCCGAAGCCCTGCGTGAAGGCCGCGCCCGCACCGACGCGAGCATTAGTCCGGAATTCGTAGGTGTCCGCGCGGTTGCCGTTGTACCACCGGCCGACATGAAACTCCAAGCCGCGCCCTTGGGCGGGGAGCGCCGCCGGTGCGAGCGAGAGCAGCAGCAGCGCGATAGGCTCAGTCCGCCGCGGCAACGGCGGCTTGCTCCTGCGACGGGCGCGGCGCCATGTGATGGGAGAGGAGGTGAGGCACGCGTCGCATGAAGCGGACCCACAGCACGAGTGCGCTGAACCCGAACAACGCCGCGCCGAGGCCCGCGACGGCCAGCATGGTGAGCGGCTGGACGAAGCGGGTGCCCACGAACGCGCCGACCCACAGCCCGGCGTACGAGGCTCCCCAGGCCAGCACCGGCGTGACGAGCCAGCCTAGGACGATGAGCAGATGCGCGAGCCAACGGGGCACGTCGCCGTCCCCTCCCCCGTCGCCGGCCCTACCGCTTGCGGGCGAGCGCCAAGACGGCCCGCACTGCCAGCGTTATCGTGAAGCCCACGCCGGTCGCGACCGGCAGCGCCACGTGGAGGCCGGCCAGCCGCGCAACCGCCGCGAGCAGCACTGCGCCGCCGACAGTCGGGGTGGCGGCGCGGACGAGCGCCGGGTCGCCGCGCGCAGCCCGATCGGCTGTGACGATCGCCCCGGTCCAGGCGAGAGCGGTCCCGAGCATCCACCAGATCGGCAAGTACCACCACGTGCTCCCGCCGCCGACGGCGTCCCAGGTCCAGGGATAAGCCTTGAACGGCCGCAACAGCACGATGTCGATCGCCGTGAAAACGACCGTTCCCCACAACCCGATGGCGGCGGCGCCCGCGATGCCCTCGACGTGCCGCGCCTCGGTCAGCCGGCCAGGGAGGAGGCTCACGGCGATCCCAGCCGTCAGTACGATCAGCGCCTCGAGCAGGCTCTGCGGCACGAGCGCTGGCACGTGCTGGGACACGGCTAGAAACGCCACCACCGCGGCTGCCGTGAGCACACCGATCTGGGTGCCCCCCACCATGACGGTGCGAAAGTCCGAGCGGTCCGCTGTCGCGGGTGTCGCCGTGGCCGACATGCGCCCCAGGCTCCTCGTGAGAAAGGTTGGGTTCGCGAAATCTAAGCGTGCCGTCTCAGCGGGCAAACACAGCGAGGACTGTAACGTCCGTCACCGCCCAAGCGGTCAAGGCCCGATACATCCCGCGCTGATGCTCGACCGGGGTGAAGCCGGCGTGCCGCGCGTACCAGGGCGCGAGCACGCCGAGCCACACCGCCAGCGCCACACCCAGCGTCGCGGCCGATGTCCCCGCGCCCAGCACGACCGCGGCCCACACGAACAGCGCAAACGCCACGAGCACGCAGGCGATCGCGACGCCGAGACTCCGCCGCATGCCGAGGATCAACGCCAGGGTCCGATCGCCCCGCCTGCGGTCTTCGTCCAATTGATACAGCTGGGTGAGCGGATAGAGCCCCGCGAACAGGGGGCAAAAGCCGAGCAAGAGCAGGGCGTGACCGAGGTCGAGCGATCGCCCGGTCGCCGCCCAGGTTGCGAAGGGCGTGAACGAGCCGAACCCCCACATATTGATCAACCAGTCCACGCCGGCCACCGCTTTGAAACGAAACGGCGGCACCGAATACAGGACGGACATCGCGAAGCAGAGCGCATACACGATGCGGAACGCGGGCGGTAGGGTGAACGCGAGCAGCTGGCCCCCCACGAGCAGCGTCGTGCTGAAGAGCAGCAGGTATTTCGGAATCGGCGGCGGCGCGATCAGATAGCCGATATCGCCCTCGTCCTTGTCGAACACGCTGTTGATAGCGAGCGTGCCGCCGTTGAGCAGAACCACCCAGATGACGAGCGCCCAGAGCGCCGGCACCAGCCGCTCCGCCCGCACCGCTCCCCGTACCCCGACCGCCAGCAGGTAGCCGAGGGCCGTGTGCGCCGCCATGATCGGCCATTCGGCGGGGCGGAGGTGCAGCACGTAGGAGAAGGCGTCGCCCGGCAGCAGCCGGTAGCCCCAGCGGCGCCACGCGGTGGGCAGCCGGGGCGGGACGCCGGCGGCTACCATTGCAGACCGAGCGCGGTAGCCGCGATCCGCAGGCCCGCGAGCGTGAGATCGGGGTGGACAGACTCGATCGCGCGCGCGAGCGGCGCGACGAGGCTCGCCAGGCCGCCGGTCGCGATGACCTGGGGCGTATTGCCGTTGGGCCACTCGCCCTTGATGCGCCGGACGATGCCGTCGACGGCCTCCGCCGCCCCGAGCAAGACGCCCGCCCGGATACAGTCCTCGGTGCGCCGGCCGATGACGTGCTCCGGGGGCGTGAGCTCGGTGGCGGGGAGCTTCGCCGTATTGCGGATCAGCGCGTCGGACGCCGTGCGGAGCCCGGGCATGATCACGCCCCCGATGAACCGGCCGTCTGCCGTGATGCAGTCGAACGTGGTCGCGGTGCCGAAATCCACGACGATGGTGTCGCGGCGGAACAGCTGCGAGGCGGCGAGCGTGTTGAGGATCCGGTCGGCCCCCACCGAAAGCGGCTCGTCCACATCCAGGGTGATGGGCAGAGCGGAGCGACCGTCTACGACCACCGGAGCAACCGTCGTGGCACGTTCGACCGCCTCGCACAGCCCCTGCGTCACTGGCGGCACGACGGATGCGACAACCGCGGCCCGGACTTCCTGCGTCGACCGCCCCGCCTGCAGCAGGTACGAGGTCAAGGCCGCCGCCCACTCGTCCGGGGTGCGCGCCGGAGCCGTCGTCAGCCGCCAGTGAGCCTCGAGGCTATCGCCGCGGAACAGACCGACCTTCGTTTCCGTGTTGTTGATGTTGATGGCGAGGAGCATGCGCGGGCTAAGATAGACGGGAGGCCTCGCGCCCGCCACGCCGCCGCACCAGCCAGCCGAGCGCGACGGCGAGCGCGGCGGTGCTGCCGAGCGCGAGGCCGGCCGCGAGGCCGGCGCGGCCGGTAGCGATCGGCGCGCCACCCAGCGCCTTGAGCGGGGCGTTATGAAGCCCGTGGTACAGCGCCGCGGCGCTGAGCGAGCCGGAGAGCACGTACACGCAGCCTGCCACGAAGCCGCCCAGCGCCGTGCCGAGAAACGTCCCCCAGGGCGCGCCGCCGTAGCCGGGCTGCACGGCGTGCCACAGCCCGAACACGACCGCCATGAAGATCAGCGCGCCCAGCCCCGCACCATCCGGTGGCCCGACGAGCGCGCGTCGGAACGCGAGCTCTTCGGTTGCGAACGCCACGGCCGTGTCGGCGACGAGGAAGAAAGCGAACGCGGCGGCGAAGCCGGAGGGGACGGCGGGCCGCAGCACCGCGATGAGCAGCGCCTCCGGCAGCAGTGCCGCCCCGGCCGCTGCGGCGTACCAGCGCCCGAGCGCGCGCTGCCGCGTGGCCGCGACGGCGGCTCCCCAGGCCGCGACACCTGCCAGCAGCGCCACCGCAGCCGCGCGGTCGTCGCGCCACAGCTGGGCCAGGCGCGCCTCGTTGCCGTCCGAGATCAGCCCGGCAGCGCACACGGCGCCCAGCGCGAAGCCGCTTGCCACGTCCGCCACGAGGCGCCGAGAGCGCGCCGGTCCCCAGGAGAATCCGAGCGGGAGGCGGGCGGCGAGCAGCACTACCAGGGCGCACGCCCCGGCCGCGAGCGGCACGGCCGTGCCGCCGGCGAAGCGCTGCACCGCGGAGAGACGTGGCAGGCTCGCTGCGGTGATCACGAGGGACGCGGCCAGCGCGAGGCGCGCGCGCCGCGAGAGATCAGGCGAGCTCGACATGGCCCTCGCGCACGCCGATCGTCCCCGCCCCCAGATCGACCAGCAGCGCGCCGTCGGGGCGGAGCCCGCCGGCACGGCCTGCGGCCGGCTCGCGGAGCTGGCGGCCGCGCAGCCAGTCACGCCGCGCGAACGCCGCACATTCCCGCTCCGACAGCGCCGGCTCAAGCGCGGCGATGCGGACCAGCGCCGGCACCAGTCGGTCGAGCACGTCGATGCGCCGCACGTCCGGGAGGCGTTCGTGGAGCGACAGGGCGCGACGCGCGACCGCCGCGGGCACGGCATTGCGCACGTTGACGCCCACGCCAACGGCGAGCCATTGGAGCCGGTCCCCCTGCCAGCGGCCCTCGCACAGCACCCCGGCGATCTTACGGTCGTCGACCAGCACATCGTTGGGCCATTTCAGGCGCGCGACCGGGCCGCCGAGCAGCGCATCCACGGCATCCGCGACCGCGAGCCCGGCGCGGATGGCGACCGCCCCCCCGCCCCCTCCCGGCGCCGCGCGCTCCGGGCGGAGCAGCAGGCCGAGCCACACGCCTCCCGGCGGGGAATGCCACGTGCGGCCGTCGCGGCCGCGCCCGGCGCTCTGCTCCTCGGCGAGCACCGTCGTCCCGGCAGGCGCAGCGTGCGCGCCGAGGTCGTGGATCGCGTCGAGCGTGGACGTGAGCTGGCGGAACAGCCCGCACTGCGGCACGCCCCACCGCGCGGCCAGCTCCGCGGCCGGCACGCCGTCGAGCGTCAGGCGCGCCACAGGGCGTAGACGAGCGTCAGCGCACCCGCGGTCCAGCAGTACACGGCGAACGCGTAGAAGCGGTCGCGTCGCAGCACGGCCACGAGAAACCGGATGGCCCAGATGCCGCTTGCGAAAGCGGCCGCGAAGCCCACGCCCAACGAAACCGCGCCGACCGCAGCAATGTCCGCCACGGCCTTGCGCGCCTCAAAGGCGCCGCTGCCGGCGATGATCAGGACAGCCAGGAGGAAACTGAACTCCGCCGCCTCGGTGGGCCCGAGGCCTCTCCAGAGCGCCGCACTGATAGTGGATCCGGACCGTGAGATTCCCGGCAGGATGGCGACGGCCTGGGCGAGGCCCGTCGCGAGCGCGTCCCCGGCAGTCAGTCCTCTCTCTCGTGGCGTCGACCAGCGGGTCGACCAGAGGACGAGCCCGGTGACAATGAAGGCCCCGCCGATGAACCGAAGCGAGCCGAAGGCCTGCTCGAAACGCTCGTGAAACAGCACACCCAACACGCCGCCCGGGATCGTCCCGATCGCGAGAAACGCGGCGTAACGCATCGCATCACCCCTGCCTCGAATCACCCCCGCAGCAATGTGCCAAAGGCGCTGGCCATAAACCACGAGGACCGAGCCGAGGGTTGCGATGTGGAGGGCAACAGCCACGAAGACGAAGGTCTCGTCATCCGCTCGGAGCCCGATGAGGGCACGAGCCACCGCGAGATGTCCGGAGCTCGAAACCGGCAGGAACTCCGTGAGCCCCTGCACCAGCCCGAGCACGACTCCCTGCCACAGCGTCATGCCACCCTCCCCGCGACCAGCGACACGATGCCTACGATCATCGCTCCTTTGAGCAACAAGCTGTTCCGCTCCATTTTTCCCGTGATGAGCCGGCTCGCGACGAGCAGCACGGTGAGCTGGGCGAACAGGGCGAGGACATAATAGGCGCCGTGGTACCGAGCCACGTAAGGCAGCACGAGGCTCGCGGGCACGAACGCCACGCCCAGCGCTGCAGCGATGAGCGCCGCACCGCGCGACCCTAGCGTGATCGGCAGCGTGCGGCGCGCGAGCAGCCGGTCTCCCGCCTCGTCGCCCAGGTCCTTCACGATTTCGCGCACCAGATGAAGCCACGCGGCGAGCGCCCAGGGAACCACGCCCTCCGCCGGGCGTCCCACCGCGAGCGCGCCGTACCACAGGGGCAGCCCCGCGACGAGCGCCACGGCGAAGTTCCCCGCGAGCCCGCGGCGCTTCAAGACAGGGGAGTAGAGGAACATGATGGCGAGCGCGGCGAGGCCCACCAGCACCGCGGCGCCGCTCACGAGCGCCGCGGCCCCGAGGCCGAGCAGGGTGCCGCCGACCACGCACAGGTCGGCCGTCCCGCGAGACAGGCGACGCGCTGCGAGCGGCCGCTCAGCGGGGCTGCGGTTCACGCGGTCGGCCGCCGCGTCCCAGATGTCGTTCATGGCATTGCCGGCCGCGCCGAATCCCACGCCCGCCAGCGCGGCGAACACCAGCAGCTTGGGCGTCGCGAACGTGCCGAGCGCGATCCACCCGCCGGCGAGCACGCCGGCCGCCGCGACGACGAGGTTGTGGGCGCGGACCAGCCGCAGGACGTCAATCACCCAGCACGTCCTGATACAGCCCCTCGTAGCGGGGCACGATTCGCTCGGCGGAGAATTCCAAGGCGCGTGCCGCGGCGGCCCGGCGCATGCGCTCGTGCGTCGTGCCGTCTTTGAGCAGCGCCACGCCGCGCTCCGTCATCTCGTCCACCGCGCCCACCGGCACCAGGTATCCCGTCTCGCCGTCCACCACCACTTCGGGAAGGCCGCCTTCCCGGGTCGCGATGACGGGGACACCGCAGGCCATGGCCTCGAGCGCGGATAGGCCGAAGGACTCGTTCTGTGAGGGCAGCAGAAACAGGTCGCCGCCCCGCAGCAGATCGGCGACCTGGTCCACCTTCCCAAGAAAGCGCACGTCCGCGCGCAGCTTGAGACGGTCCACCTCCTGCTCCGCCAGGTCCCGGTCTGGCCCGTCGCCGGCCAGGACGAGGGTCGCCGGGAGGGCGCGCCGCACGCCCCCGAATACCTTGATCACGTCGGCGACCCGCTTCACTGGCCGGAAGTTCGAGACGTGAAGCAGAATCTTGTGGCCCGCCGGCGCCAGCGCCCGGCGGCACGAGCCGTCGGTCGGTGGATGGAAGTCCGCGACGGAGACGAAATTGGGAATTACCCGCACGTCGCACCCGACGCACCCGAAGGCCCGATACGTCTCCGTCTTGAGATACTCGGACACCGCGGTCACGCGGTCCGACTGTTCGATCGAGAACTTGGTGATCGTGAAGTACGACGGGTCCTGGCCGACCAGCGTGATGTCGGTGCCGTGCAGGGTCGTCACCACCTTGAGGTCGCGCTCCCCCTTCAACATCTGCTTCGCGAGCCACGCCGTCGCCGCGTGCGGGATCGCATAGTGCACGTGCATCAGCTCGAGCCCCTCGCGCAAGGCAACCTCGTGCTGCTTCACGGCGAGTGCCAGGGCGTACGGAGACTGCTCGAACAACGGGTAGTCGGCGGGCACCACTTCGTGGAACGTGACGCGCTCGGCGAACCCGCCCCGCAGCCGGAACGGGCTCGCATACGAGATGATGTGCACCTCGTGACCGCGCCGCCCGAGCTCGAGCCCCAGCTCGGTGGCGACGGCGCCGGAGCCACCGTAGGTCGGATAACACGTGATACCAATCCGCATTCGGCTATCGGCTTTCAGCCATCACCTGTCGGCTTACCACGTTGTGCCAGTGTTCGCGGATCGTCGCGGCCAGCGCTTCGGGGGTCGGTGTCGCATCGAGCGTCCACACCTCGTCCGGCTGATGGCCGACGGCTGACGGCTGACGGCGTAGTTGGTGTCGAAACCAGGTCTCCTGCCGCTTCGCATAGCGGCGCGTCGCAGCCACGATGGCGTCGCGCAGCTCGCGCTCGGGGAGCCGGCCCTCCAACATCGCGACCGCCTCGCGGTAGCCGACGCCATCCAGTCCCGGCGCGTGCGGCGCCACGCCGGCGGCCACGACGCCGCGCACTTCGTCGACGAGCCCCGCCGTCAGCATGCGATCGACGCGTTGAGCGATGCGCCGCTGCAGCGCGTCGCGCGGCAGGGTGAGCTGAATGTACCACGGCCGCATGACGCCGGTCTCGCGCGCCTCCCGCTGCCACCACGAGAGGGAGCGCCCCGTGAGCAGCGCCACCTCGACCGCGCGGGCGGCCCGCTGGCGGCCGCCGCCCGCGAAGCCACGATCCAGCCGCGCCGCCCAGTGAGCGAGCCGGGCGGCAGCGAGCGTCCCTGCCCAGGCGCGCAGGCGGTCGCGACGCGCGTGATCGAGCGGCGGCTCGCGGAACAGACCCTCCGCTAACGCGCGGATGTAGAAGCCGGTTCCGCCAACGACCGCAGGCTGCCGCCCCGCCGTCCGCACCCCGGCCAGCCAAACACTCGCGTCGCGGGCGAACCGCCCCGCGCTGTAGCGCTCCCCCGGCTCGATCAGGTCGATCCCGAGGTGCGGGACGCGCGCGAGCTGCGCCCGGTCAGGCTTCGCAGTGCCGATGTCGAGCCGCCGGTACACCTGACGCGCGTCTGCGGAGATGACGACGACGGACTCGAGGTCTCCCCACGCGGCGGCGACCGCCGTCTTGCCGACGCCGGTGGGGCCGACCAGAACGGGCGTCAGCGGTCGCGCGTCTGCCGCATTCACAGGCTGAAGCCTGTGCTCGGCAACGCACTGTCCTTAAGGACCGTGACTCGCCGAGCCCACCCTGGAGGGTGGGGAAACGCTGACACGCGGAGCTCAACTCCGCCCAAACCGCCGCTCCAGCTCATCCCGGGGCAGCTGCACGATCGTCGGCCGCCCGTGCACGTCGTGCGCCGGGAGCGTCGCCGTCAAGAGCCGGCCCACGAGCTCGCGCATCTCCTCGACCTCGAGCCGCTGGCCTGCCTTGATCGCTGCCCGACAGGCGAAGCTGGCCGCGAAGCGCTCGAGTCGGTTGGCCCAGCCGCCGAAGCGGCCGCCCGCGAGATCCGCTACCAGCTCCTGGAGGCAGCGCGTCGCGTCAAACCGCGGGTGCGGGTTGGGAGCCGTGTGCACGACCACGGTCCGCCCGGAAAACGGCTCGATCTCGTATCCCACGCGCCGCAGCAACTCCCGGTGGGAGTCGATGGCATCGAGCTCGGAGGGCGCGAACTCGACCGTGAGCGGCAACAACAGCCGCTGGGCCGGGGCGCCGTCGCCCGACAGCTGACGCATCACCGTTTCGTAGAGGACTCGCTCGTGGGCCGAGTGCTGGTCCACGATCGCCACGGCGGCGTCGGTTTGGAACAGGAGGTAGGTGTCGAACACCTGGAGCAGCGGTGTCAGGGGTCGGGAGTCAGGGGTCAGGGGCTCCCTCGGAAACAGGTCTCCCGGCGCCCCAGCCGGCGCGGCGGCTCCGACGTCGGCCCATGAGCCCCCGATCCCCGGTCCCTGGCCCCCGACACTGAGCGGTGCAGCCGCCGCGAGCGGCCCCAGCGCCCGCCGCACCGCCTCCTCCACCACCTGCTCCACGAAGAACTTCTCCCGAAACCGCACCTCCAGCTTCGTCGGGTGAACGTTCACGTCCACCGCATCGCCCGGGAGATCGAGGAACAGAATGAGTGAGGGCCGGTCGCCGGGTGCGATCGTCGACCGGTACCCGGCCTCCGCCGCACGCAGGATGAACGGATCGCGGATCGGCCGGCCGCGCACGAAGACGTACCCCTTGCGGCCCGCCGGCCGCGCCTGCGCGGGCCGCTGCGCGAAGCCCCGCACCTCGAGCGGCCCCTCGCAATGGGCGATGGGCAGCAACGTGTCGGCGACCCCAGCGCCCCACAGGGCGCGCAGCCGCTCCAGCGGCCCGGCCGCCGGCGGCACATCGATGAGGGCACGGTCGTCGCTCGTGAGCGTGAACGCGACATCGGGACGCGTCAGGGCGAGGACGGTGAGCGTTTCCACGACGGCGCGGGTCTCGGTCGCCTGAGCGCGCAGGAACTTCCGGCGCGCGGGTGTATTGAAGAACAGGGCGCGCACCGTCACGCTGGTCCCGCGCTGCCGCACGGCGTCCTCGACCGCCTGGCGCTTTCCCCCCACTACGCCGATCCGCGTGCCGCTGCGGCCGTCCGGCGACGTCTCCAGCTCGAAGCGCGCCACCGCAGCGATCGCCGGGAGCGCCTCACCTCGGAAGCCGAACGTCGCCACGCCGATCAAGTCCGACGGATCGCGGATCTTGCTGGTGGCGTGGCGCGACAGCGCGAGCGCCGCGTCCTCGCGCCCCATCCCCTCGCCGTCGTCGCTCACCCGGATGAGCGTCTTCCCCCCGTCCTCGATCGCGACGCGAATCGCTCGGGCGCCGGCATCGAGCGCGTTCTCGACGAGCTCCTTTACGACCGAGGCCGGCCGCTCGACCACCTCGCCGGCGGCGATCTGGTCCGCGACCTGAGGCGCGAGCACCGCAATCCTTGCCGTCACAGCGGCACGACTTCCGACGCGAGCAGCCAGCCGCGCACGCCGTCAGGACGCCCCACTTGGATCCAGGCGCCCTGGCGGCGCTCGATATAGAGCGCCGCACCGGCGTCGAGCGTGATGGCGGCGCTCGCGCCGCCGTACGGCGCGACCCGCACGGCCGTCCCCGGGCCCGCGACCACCGCGACCGGGCGCGCCTGGTGTCGCCACTCCCGCGCGGCGAGCCCCGCGCACGCGGCCGTGAGCAGCCCGAGCAGGATCACCACGATCCCTCCCCCTTGTCGACGCCCCAGCAGCGCGAGCCAGAGCGCCACCCACCCGGCGGCCGCCGCGAGGGCCCACTCGCTCGGGGTCGCGACGCCGGTCGCGAGCAGGGACTCGCTCGCCGCGTCGGGCGGCGGCAGGAACTGCCGCGCCCGGCGGACGAGCGGCGCGCGCGGTGTCAGCCGGGCGGCCATCGCCCACGCCGCCGCCGCCTTGCCGTCCGCCCCGGCGCGATACAACGTGGCACCGAGGTTGTACCAGTGGGCCGCCACGGCCGGCCGGGCCGCGGCACGTGCCGCGAACGAATCGGCTGCGGCGCGGAGCGCTCCGACCTCGTACAACGCCTCAGCGCTCGGCCCCTGCGCCACGACGGTTCGTGGGCCGAGCAGCACTCCGAGGCACAGCGCCACGAGCAGGCGACGCCGACTGCCGGAGGGTTCCGCGCCCAGCACCTTAAGCACCTGTGCGAGCTCGGCCGCCAGCTCGGCCGCGTCGCCCAGGCCGCGCGGCCCGTAGCGCGCGGCGCGCAGCCGGTCGCGCAGTCGCATCACGTGATCGGCGACGGCACTCTCGACCCCAGCGGCGCGCAGCGCTCGGGCGAGCCCGTCGCCATCGCGCGCAACCGGATCTGGCACGTGGCTCGCCAGCAGCGCATGGAACGCATGCTCCAGGCGCCCCAGCCGCGAAAGCGGTGTCGCCCCCGGCTCCTCCGCCGCCGCCGCGCGCCGGGGCGCCAGGCGGCGTCGCCCAAACCAGGCGAGCAGCGGCGGTCCGACGAGCAGCACCACCCATCCCCACGGCATGAGCCCGGCCGCGAGCCCCGTGCTCCAGGTCGTGCTCGCCGACCGATCAAGCGGCGGCAACGGGCGCGCGGCGCGGGGCTCCGCTCCCTGCGCCACGGCGAGCGCGCGTGGTGGTGCGCGCGCGGCCGTGTAGTCGCCCGCCGCGAAGTCGTAATAGGCGTACCGTATTTCCGGAAGCAGAAACGAACCCACGGAATCCGGTACCACGAGGTAGTGGAATGTCTTGCTCCCAGCCATCCGGCCGCCGCGCGGCTCGACGCGCACCGTCGCTTCGCCCGGATACGCCCGAAACCCGGCGGGCCAGCGCATCACCGGCTCCGGCCACAGGGCCACGTTGCCGAGCCCCGAAACGGTGGCGCTCACTTCCAGGGGCTCGCCCACCCGGCTTTCGGCCGGCTCGATGGCGAGCTCGAGCGCGAGCCCTTGCGCGACGACGCGCGGCCCATCGGCGATCCGGCTCGCCGGCAGCGGCAGCACGGTGACGACCACCGAGTCGCTCTTCAGGGAGTACCGCTCTTCGCGACTGAAGAACGAGAAGTTCACGGGCACCGCATAGTCCACCGCCGCGGGCGGAATGATGACGCGTCCAGCGGCCAGCGGAAAGACCACCTGGTGAGCGACGAACAGGTCCATCCAGCCGCCCCGGACGAGCCGCGATGCGGCCGGCGCGCTGGGCGAGGCCCCGGGATACGACCACACTCCCTCCGGAGTCTGGAGCGTCAGAATCGGCATCCGACGCAGGCGCGTGCGCAGCTCGCGCGGGAACCACGCCGCCGCGACGACGTCGAGCTGCGCACCCGCGAGCGCGGTGTCGCCGGGGAGGATGACGGACAGGGCGACGCGATCGCTCTGCGCCGGCGGCGCTGCGGCGGCGATCAGGCCGCGCGCCACAGGGCTGAGCGACGCCGCGGGCCCGGCCGCCACGCTGTCCACGGTCACCGCGATCGGCTCCGTGGCCACGGTCCGCCTACCTTGGCGGGCCCGCACGGGCCCGATCACCAGGGTCCCGGCCCGCTCGGCGCGCAACCGGAGTTCACGAGTGGTCGTCCGCGTCTGCCCGAGCGCGCCTTCGACCGATACCTCGGTAACTTCGCGCGAGCCGACGATCGCGAACCCTGTGAGCGGCGGCAGCGTGAGGCTCACCGGTTCGGCCGTGCGCGTGCGGGCTCGGACGGTCAGGGTCAGCAGCTCGCCCGCCGCGAGCCGGATGCGGTCCACCCGGGCCTGCAGGTCCGACGCGGGGCCTTGTAGGGCGATGAGCACCCAGAGGGCGCTCGTCACCAGTCCTTCACTCCCGGTTCCGCGACGCGCCGCTGCCGGCCAGTGCGATCGCGCCGGGTCTGCAACTCCTGCTGGCCGATCGAGCGGAGGATCTGCTCGGCCTGGGCCTGGGTCAATCCTCCGCTCTGTCCGCCACCCCCCTCCGGAGTAGCACGCCCCTGCCCCCCCCCACTCGACGGGCCGCCACCGCCTCCGCCCGCAGGCGGCACGCTCCTGCTGCTGCCACCACCGCGGTGCCTCACCGCGAGCTCGAGATTCCATTTCGCGGGGAGGTTGCGGGGGTTGAGCAGCAGTGCCTCGCGGTAGGCGCGCTCGGCTTCGGCGAGGTGCGCATCGCGGTTCGTGCTGTCCGCGTCGGCGACCCGCAGCGCCAACAGACCGAGGTTATATAGCGCCCGGAACCGGATGTCGGGCTCGAGCGACGCGGCGGCGTGGGCGAGGGCCGCCTGAGCGGTCTCCAGATCCCCGCCCGCCAGGGCGGCAGTGCCGGCGTTGTACCAGGCGGTGTCGTCCTGGCGTCGCCGGGTGAGCTCGGCGACGTAGGCCGCTTGTGCGTGCGCCACGTCGCCCCGATCCCACGCTTTCTCCGCGGTGCTACGCGGCCGCGTCGAGTCCTGCGCCCGGGCCAACGGCGCGGCGCCGCACCACACCGCCAACGCGATCAGGGCGGCGGTGCGGCGGGACGCCGCTTGCGCTACCAACACCAACACGGCGAGCAGGACCGGCACCCAGGCCCGCGGCCGGCCGCGCTCGGTGCGCGCTTCGCTGGCGCGAGCGCGCTTATAGGCAGCCACGAGGTCACGCACCGCCCCCGCCTGGTCCGGCAGCTCCGCGGCGACGATCGTGCCCTGCGCCGCGTCCGCCACGGCACCGAGGATGTCGTCCCGGCGCGACGTCTGAATCACGCTGCCCGCGTCGTCCCGCTGCCAGGCCTGGAGCGCTCCGCGCTCGTCGCGGACTGGGATGCGCGTCGGATTACGCGCGCCCTCGGCGACGAGGATCAGATGGACCCCCATTGCGCGCAGGCGCTCGGCTTGCGCCAGGATTGCCGGCAGCGTGTCGTGGGCTTCGCCGTCGGTAAACACCACCAGGACCCGATCGGCGAGGTCAGAGCCGGCCGCGACCAGCTCGCCCCCCTGCCGCAGCGCCAGCGCCAGCCCGGTGCCGCCCTCGGAAGCGACGTCCGGGTCGAGGGCATCGAGGTAGAGCCCGAGCGCGGAGCCGTCGACTGACAGCGGCGACAGGATATAGCTCGAGCCTGCGAACACCACGAGCCCGAGGCGGTCGCCGCTCAAGTCCTGCACCAACCGCCGTGCCTCGCGCAGCGCCCGGCCCAGGCGGTTCGGGCTCACATCCTCGGCGAGCATCGAGCGGGAGATGTCGACTGCGAGGGCGAGCGACAGCCCGCGGGTCTCCGTCACGATGTTCGCTTCCCCCCAGCGGGGCCCCGCCAGGGCCACGACGCCCAGGAAGGCGGCGATCGAGAGCGCGGTCGGGCCGAGTGGCCCGGCCGCGAGCGCCGCCCGCACCGTCTCCTGCGACCACAGCGCAGCGCGGCGCACCCGCGCCCGGCGCGCCCACGCAGCCCCGAACCACACGGCGCCGCCCAGCAGCGGCGCCAATGCGAGCACGACGGGCGCATCGAAGCTCATCAGGGCACGCGCACAGCGAGCGTGGCCGCCAACACGATCTCGAGCCCCAGCGCCACGAGCCCGAGCGCAAGTGGCACGCGATACGCTTCCTCGAATCGGCGGTACACCACCTGTTCAACGGTCGACTTCTCGAGCCGGTTGACCTCGTCGAACACGTGTCGCAACGACTGGGTGTCGGTGGCGCGGAAGTACCGGCCGCCGGTCATGCGCGCGATCTCCGTCATCAGCGGCTCATCGATCTCCACCGGCATCATCTGGTAGCGCAACCCCTCGAGTCCCTGGCCCGTCGGCACCGGGGCCTCGCCCCGCGTGCCCACGCCGATCACGTAGATCCTGATCCCGAAGGCGGCCGCGGCTTGCGCCGCAGTCCGCGGATCCACCGTGCCCCGGTTGTTCACGCCGTCGGTGAGCAGCACGATGACCCGGCTCTTGCCGGGCGCGCGGCGCAAGCGGTTCGCCGCCGTGGCGATGCCGGTGCCGATCGCGGTGCCGTCCTCGATCATGCCGATGCGCAGGTCGCGCAGCGCCTGCTCGAGCACTGCGTAGTCCGTCGTGATGGGGACCTGCGTGAGCGCCTGCGCGGCGAATGCGACCAGCCCGATGCGGTCCGACCGCCGCTCGCGCACGAACTCGATCGCAGTCTGCTTGGCGACGTCGATGCGATTAGCAGGAGAGAAATCCTCCGACAGCATGCTGCTCGACAGATCGATGGCGAGCACGATCGAGATCCCCTCGCTCCGTGTCTCGGCCCGGGCCGACCCGACCCGTGGCCCCGCCGCCGCAACAATCCACGCGCCGACGCAGAGGCTGCGCAGCGTGACCGGGAGGCGCGCGATCCACAGGCGCTCACCTGCCCCCGCCGCGGGGCGCACGTCGCTCATGCGGGTGCCCCGCAGCCGGCCCAGCCGGCGGCCCCGCAGCCACCACCACAGCGGCAGCGCGGCGAGCGCCGCGAGCAGCAGCGGGCGGGCGAAGCTCAGGGCGCGATCTCCCGCGCGAACCGGCGTGCCATCTGCGCCAGCGCGGCCACGTCGGTCCCGTGAGCGGAGGCGAACGCGACGCGGTCGAGCTGTTCGAGCAGTTCCCTCAGCTCACGCAGCGGCGCATGGGGCCGGGCTCGCTCGACCGCGGCGAGGCATTCAGCAGTGCTGAGCGCGGGCCCCGCTTCGGGAATCGCCCGGGCGACGGCCAGCCGGAGCCGGAACGCGGCCCGCGCCGCCACCGCCTTCGGCTCGCCGGCAGCAAGCCAGCGGGCATCCGCGACCTCGGGTTCGAGGGCAACCCGCCGTGGCGCCGGCACCGCGAGCGGCGCCCGGCGACGCCACCCGAGGCCGAGTGCGAGGCCCCCGCTCGCCAGCAACAGCGCGGCGGCGGGCGGCAGAGCGCTGCGCCGGGCCAACCGTACCGGTGCAAGGGCGCCACGCGGCTGCGGTCCGCGGATGGTGTCGGGAATCACGCTCTGCACGAAGAAATTGGCCACCCCTCCCGCGACGGAGTCGGCGCGGCCATCGGGGGCAAGCCGCCAGACCGGGGGCAGCGTCAGCGCATGCGGCCCCGGCGCCCACGCGACGATCGGATAGCGCACCAGCCAGCCCTGCGGCGCGCGCCGCACCGACGGGTCGGCCAGCGGTTCCACCCGTTCGGTGGCGTCGAGCTTGCCGGGCCGGACGCGCCAGCCTGCGGGCACCGGGATCTGCCGCTCGAGCCAGACGGTATCACCGACGGTCGGACTCGCCGGCGTGGCCGTCCAGGACCCCTGCCCCAGGGCCACACGCCAAGACACCAGGATCCCCAGAGCGGCGCACCGTGGCGTCATCGTTTCAGCCGCCGTGCCCGCTCGGCGAACGCGCGGCGCAGCGGCACGGCGTACGGCACGCTGGTGTGCAGCGCCACGCGGTCCACGCCCGCCTGGACCAGCTTCCGGACTCGCTCCTGGAGCTGCCGTTCGGCGGCGACGCGCACGCGCGTTCGGGTCGGCCCGTGGCTCGTGTCGAGCAGCACCCGCTGGCCGGTCTCCGCGTCCTCCATGTCGACCCACCCTGCGTCCGGGAGCTCGCGTTCCCGCGGATCGTCGATCGTGATCGCGACGACGTCGTGGCCGGCGGCGAGCTGTCCGAGCGGGTCTTCCCACCCTTCGGCCCGGAAATCCGAGAGGACCACCACGATCGCGCGGTGGCGCAGCAGCTTCGCGGCGTAGCGTAGCGCCTCGGCGAGATTCGTTCCGCTGCCGCGTGGCGTGAACGCCACCAGATCCCGGATCACGCGCAGCGCGTGGGGCCGTCCCTTCGCTGGACGCACGACGAACTCCACCTTGTCGGCGAACATGAGCGCCCCCACCCGGTCGTTGTGACGCGCTGCGGCGAGCGCGAGCACCGCTGCCACCTCCACCGCGAGGCCCGCCTTGGTGTACGGACGCCCGAATTGACATGAGCCGGACTGATCCACGATCAGCAGCAGCGTAATCTCGCGTTCTTCGTGGAACGTCTTTACGAAGGGATGACCCATGCGCGCCGACACATTCCAATCAATGGAGCGGAAGTCGTCCCCCTGCTGGTAGGCGCGCACCTCGGCGAACTCGATGCCCTGACCGCGGAAGACCGAGCGGTATTCGCCGGTGAAGAGCGTATTGACGAGGGTCCGGGTGCGGAGCTCGATCCCCTTGACCTGCCGCAGCACCTCGGGGGTGACGACGCGCCGACGTGCGCGGACCGGCGACGGCGCGCCACGCCGCCGATCTTGCCCCTCGTAGGTCACGGCACGCCCACGGCCTCCAGGATCCGGGCGATCACCCGGTCGGCATCCATATCCTCCGCCTCCGCCTCGAAGGTGAGCAGCACACGGTGTCGCAGCACGTCGAAGGCCATTGCCTTGACGTCCTCGGGCACGACGTAGGAGCGCCCGCGCAGGTAGGCGTGCGCGCGCGCGGCCTGGGCGAGATAGATCGAAGCCCGAGGAGAGGCCCCGAAGGCGATCAGCGGCTTCAGCTCCGCCAGCCCGACGGTCTGCGGCTCGCGCGTGGCGCGCACCACGTCTACGATGTAGTCCACCACCTTCTGGTCCATGAACAGCTCGGCGATGGCGCTACGCGCGGCCAGGATATCGTCGGCGTCGGCGACGCGCTGCACCTCGATCGGCCGCCCCGACGCCATGCGCGCCACGATTTCCTTCTCCGCATCGCGGGTCGGGTAGCCGACCCGCACCTTCAGCATGAAGCGATCGAGCTGAGCTTCGGGGAGCGGGTAGGTGCCCTCCTGCTCGATCGGGTTCTGGGTCGCGAGCACGAGGAACGGCTCACCGAGGTAGAACGTTTCGCCGCCGATCGTCACCTGCTTCTCTTGCATCGCCTCGAGCAGCGCCGACTGCACCTTGGCCGGGGCCCGGTTGATCTCGTCGGCCAGTACCAGGTTCGCGAACAGCGGACCCTTCTTCGCGTAGAACTCCTGCGAGCGCTGATCGAACACCATGGTGCCGATCACGTCCGCCGGGAGGAGGTCGGGTGTGAACTGGATGCGGGAGAAGGCGATCCGCAAGCACTCGGCGACGGTGCGCACCGCGAGCGTCTTCGCGAGCCCGGGCACTCCCTCCAACAGGATGTGGCCGCCCGTGAGCAACCCGACCAGCAGCCGCTCGACCATGATCTCCTGTCCCACCACCCGCTTCGCTACCTCGCGGGCGATCGTCTGGCTCAAGACCGCGTCCCCAGTCGGAGTCTTCGCCGCCCGCGTCGTCATCGCAATGCCGCCTCCGCCGCCTTGCGCACCGCTGGCTCCTTGTCCTTGCTGTAGAGTTCGAGCAGCCCGCGTGCCTCCGGCCGCGCGATGTGGCGCAACCCTTCGATCGCCGCCGCCCGAACCATCCCACTGCGGCGGTTCCTCATCCCGCCCGGCTCGGCGTACCGCGCCAGCACGTCGAGTGCTTCGCGCGCGCCGAGCCGGCCGATCGCCTGCAGCAACTCTGCCAGTACCCCTTCGTCGGGCTCCTGCTCCAGCCGCCGGATGAGCACGGTGCTCGAGGCCGGGTCGCCGCCTGCCGCGATGGCGCGGGTCGCCGCCAGGCGCACCGACACGCTCTCGTCCTTGAGGGCGGGCATCGCGGGACGCGAGATCTCGCGGCCGCCCGCTTCCGCGAGCCCGATCAGCGCCGCCTCGCGCACGAACTCCGAGTCATGGTGCACGAGCGGCAACAGTAGCGCTACTGCCTGTGGGCTCCCCGTGAGCCCGATAAACTCAGCCGCGGCGGCGGCGATCGCCGGGTTCGCGTCCGCCAGATGCCCCTGCAGCGGCTCGAGCGCCCGGTCGGCCGCCTTGCGGATGGCCGCCCGGTAGGGCGGTCGCAGCTCGACGGGCGTGGCGATGAACGCGTCGAGCACGAGCGGCACCGAAACCGCGGCCAGCGCCCCGACCGCCGCGACCAGCGCCTCCCGCTCCTCGGGCGGTACACGCGGCTCGCCGAGACGTCGTACCATCCGCCCCACCAGCGACCGGTCAGACAGCGCGAGCGCCGTCTTGTCGATCGCCTCGACCAGCCCCGGATCCTGCGCCTTCACCAACATGTGATCGAGCGCGGCGATCGCTGCGGCCACCGGGCCCGTGTCGTGCAGCCCGAGCAGCTGCGGCGCGAGCCCGTGCAGCTTGTCTACCGCGCCGCGCTGTTCCTCGAGCGTCGCCGCGCTCCCAAGACTCGCGACTGCGCGCTTGGCCTCGACATCGGCCGGCACTACGTCCGGCCGGAACACCACACCGGCGCGCCGGCCCGCCCCTTCGGGTGCGCCGGGGACCGGGGAGGGGGGAAGAGGCGCAGCCCCGGCGGGCCCGGCGGACGCGGGCAGCACGGACGCCGGTGGCGCGGCGACCGGCACGGCGGGGACGCCCACCGGCGGGGTGGGGGCGCGGAGCCGCTCGAGCCGTTGGGAGCTGCGGCGACCCAGCGCGAGCGTGATGCGCCCCAGCGCCGCGTCGTCGGGCAGGATCGTGCCCATGGCCACGCCGAACAAGGCCAGCACGTGCTCCGCGGTCATGCCGGGATTCAGCGTGATCGCCCGGATGCCGCGCGCGTACAGGAGCCCTGCAAGCTCGGCGATCTGCATGTTGCGCGGCAGCAGATGCTGCCCGTGCCAGTGCAGCCCGGTCGCGCCGATCTTCCACTCCACCGTGCCGAGCGCGGCGAGCGGCGGGAGCGCGTCGCCGATCTGGCGCAGCGCCTCCATCACAGCGGGATGGGTCGGCGGGTAAAGCCGGGTCAGTCGGAAGGTCGTTCCGATGGCGCCGAGGGCGCGGTCGACTCCTGCAGTGTCCACGGCCATGGTGTCAGCGCTTGATGCGCTCCCCTCGGTCCTCGTAACGGAACACCCACGTCGCGAAGCGCGCGGGCTCGATCGGGTCGTCGGCACCGAGCGCCGTCCAGTCGACGTCGCTCCCCGAATCAGCGGTCCGGCTCCGCCGCCGCTCGGCCTGGGCGACCATCTCGCGGGCGCGCTGGATCCACATCCCGAACTGCGCGGGACGGAGGTCCACCCAGCCGCGCGGCGCCGCGTCCCGCGGGTCGTGCCCGTCGGCCGCGTCCGCCGTGATCGCGACCGTGCTACCGCGGTACAGCCGCGCCCCGTCCGGGGCGAGGATCGGCATCCCCACCGAGAGAATATGGCTCCGCAACGTGCCATCCCGCTCCACCAGGGCGTGGGCCTCGCTCGCGAGCTCCCCCGCCCGCGACCCGGCGAGCGCCCGCACGTTGGGCCGGAGCCGGGCGCAGAGGTGGGATTCGAACAGCAGTTTGGTGAGCCGCGGGGGCCCCAGCATCTCGTAGGCGACCGTCCGCGTTTGCGACTGCCGCTCGAGCTCGCGCAGGCGGTCGAGGGCGTGGGCCCGGAGCACGCCCGCGCGGTAGGTCGGCCCCGCGGTCGCGCCGTCCAGCGCCGCGACGATGTCCCGGCCCGTCGGCCGCCCCTCAAGCTCCAGCGCCACGTATTCCGCGACCTCCTCCGGTGTGATGAATTCCATCTGGCCGAGCGCGGTGACGGTTTCGAATTCGTCGGAGGAGAAGAGGCCGTTCTCGCCGACGTCGATGTACACGCCCTCGAGCGGCTTGCCGAGGTCGCACCACGGCGTGGTCCCCGGCCGGAACGCCTCGCCCACGGGGACGGGCTCCGGGCAGTCGACGAGCGGGATCGGCTTCCCTTTGCGTCGGATCGGCCCATAGCCGATCTCGCGCCAGGCGATCGTCGCCGTGGGCTTGATCTCGATGGTCGCCGGGGCGCCGGGCGTGCGACCGAGCAGGAACAGGAGCAGCGACTGCGCACCCGCCACCGCCGACTTCATCAACAGCGGTCGGCTGGGACGCTCCTCGGAGTGGGTGTAGGGGATGTTGTAGCCCATGCCCCCGGTGCCGCTCGTGCCGATCTTCACGTACGCCTTGGTCTCCGCGCGCCGCAACGCTTCGACGAGAATCTGCACGTGCCGGATCAGCTGCGGGAGCGTGAGGAGCAGCACGTGGCGCTCCACCGCCGCCCGGTCCGCGTTCCCGTCGGCGGCGAGGGCGAGCAGCTCCTGGGCGCTCTGCTGTGGATCTTGATACGCGAACGCCGTCGCCGTGTTGATGCTATCCACGACGGCGTCGGGCTTGTATTTCATCAGGAGCTGGTACAGGAAGCTGCGGTGCAACAGGTCATCGGTGAGCTCGCTCAGCAGGTCTTGGAGCACCAGGCGACGGTGCTCGGGGTTCGCCATGACGGCGCCGCGCTCGAGACGGGCGAGACCGGCGGGCAGGAACACGTCGCCCCACTCCACCTCGATGGTCGCGCGTCCCCGGTAGGGCTCGAGTGCCCGCGCCGTCGCGCGCACCTCCTCCTCGAACAGCGCCACCAGCACGATGCGCCGCGGCGCGGCGGCGAGCAGGCGGCGCGCCACGGCGTGGCCCACCAGCCCGCTGCCACCGAGGATCATCGCCGTTCGGTCACGCAGTTCCATGCAGTCGCTCGATGGCTTGGATCTCGCCTCCCGCGAGCCGCCGGTATTTCCCTGCCGCCAGACGCCCGAGCCGCACCGGCCCGTAGGCTACGCGGTGCAGCCACTCGACCTTGAGCCCCAGCGCCTCGGCCAGCCGACGCACGATCCGCTGGCGCCCCTCGGCCAGCGTGACCTCCAGCTCGATGCTCCGCGCCACCGGCCGCACCCGGAAGGCCGTGACGCGCACGGGCCGACCGTCGAGCGCAATCGGGCTGCCGAGCGCCGACGTCACCTCGGCCACGCCGCGTCCGTGGGCCCGCAGCCAGTAGGTGCGCGGCACCGCGAACCGCGGGTGCATCAGCCGGTGCGCCGCCGCCCCGTCCGTCGTGAGCAGCAGCAGCCCCGAGGTCATCACGTCCAGCCGTCCAACGTACGTGAGCCCCGGCACCTTGGGGACCAACTCGAACACGGTGCGCCGGCCCTCCGGGTCCTTGCGGCTCACGACGTAGCCGACGGGCTTGTTGAGCGCAAGCCACGTGACTGGGCCCGGGCGCACGGCCCGGCCGTCGAGCGTGACGCGCTGCCGTGCGGGGTCCACGCTCATCCCGAGTGTCGCGAGCTGCCCATCCACGCGGACGCGGCCCGCGCGGATCAACGCCTCGGCTTTGCGGCGCGACGTCACGCCCGCGCGCGCCAAGGCGCGCTGCAGGCGCATCGGCGTCATTCGGGTTCGGTGGGTGCGGGCGGCCGGAGCGCCACGGACAGCTCGTCGAGCCGCGGCAGCTCGTCCAGATCCTTGAGCCCCAGGATCTCCAGGAACTGCGGGGTGGTGCCGTACAGCAGCGGCCGGCCGAGTCCCTCGCCCCGGGTCACCACTTCCACCAACCCCCGCTCGATCAACTTGTCGATCACGGCACCCGAATCGACGCCCCGAATCTCGTCTACCTCGCCGCGTCCCACGGGCTGGCGATAGGCGACGATCGCGAGCGTCTCGAGCGCCGCCGGCGAGAGACGCCGCGGGCGCAGCGCAAACTGGGCGCGATCGATCGCTTCCGCATACTCCCGCCGGGTGAGGAATTGCCACCCCTGCGCGATCTCCACGAGCTCGATCCCATGGTCCTGGTCGGCGTACGCTGCACGGATCTCGGCGAGGCCGGCGTGCACTGCGCCCTCGCCGGCGTGCGGCTCGAGTGTCGACAGCTCCCCCACCGTCAGCGGGCGGGACGACGCGAACAGCGCCGCCTCAAGCAGCTTCGCGAGGGGACTCACGCTGGATCACAATCGGGGTGAACGGCCCGTCCTGGGAGAGTCGCAGCGCGCCACGCTTGGCCAGCTCCAGCAGCGCGATGAACGCGGACAAGACGTCCACGAGCGAGGGCCGCTCCCCCACGACCTCCAGCCAGCCGAAGCGCGCACGCTCCGCCAGCAGCGCCTCAATCCGCGCCGTGGCGCCCTCGACGTCGAGCGGGCGCGGCACCACGCGGTGCAGCACCGGCTCCGGGATGAGCGCGATGACTCGCTCCGCCGCCGCGAGCAGGTCGTTCAGCTCGATCACCAGCGGAGCCGGCGGCGCCTCGGGCGGCTCGGGCCGGAACCCGCGACCGAACTGCTCGGCACGGCGCGCCGCCGCCAGCGCCAGCCAGTCCACTAGCTCGCGGATCTGCTGGTACTCGAGCAGCCGGCGCACCAGCCCGGCCCGCGGGTCCTCCCACTCGTCGTCCCCCAGCCGGCGCGGCAGCAGCAGCTGCGCCTTGATGCGCAGCAGCCGGGCCGCCATCTCGAGGTAGTCGGCCGCCTGGTTGAGTCCGAGCTCGTCGATCACCGCGAGAAACTGGTCGGCGATCTTCGCGATCGGGAGGTCGGTGATGTCGAGCTCGTCCTCGGTGATCAGGTGCAGCAGCAGATCGAGCGGGCCCGAGAACTGCTCGAGCTCGACGACGAAGCCGGGTTGCTCTTGGACCACGGGACTCGGGGGCGCACTCATAGGGGTAGCGCTCCCGGCGACACCGCGAATCCCCCGACGAGCGCCAGGCCGACCCCCATGAGGTGATAGGCTGGCCACAGCAACACTTGCAACACCCCCGGCATCGCCCATACCAGGACCATCACGGGGAGAAACCCGAACGCCTGCAACTGGCGGTACTTCGATCCCGCCCCCGGCGGCAAGAGGTAGTAGAAGACGTGGCTGCCGTCCAAGGGAGGTACCGGGATGAGGTTGAAGAACGCGAGCACGACGTTGAGCCACATCCCCCACCACAGCATGCGCTGCACGATCTCGAGGGTGGCTGTGAGGGCGGGCACGGCACCCCCCAGCATTCCGACCAGCGCGAACAGCAGCGTGCTGACCACGAACAGCCCCAGGTTCACCGCGATCCCGGCGAGCGAGACGATGATGTCTCCCCTCCGAAACTGGCGATACTTGCGCGGATTGACAGGGACCGGCTTCGCGGCTCCGAACGGCGGCGCCCCGATCCGCCACAGCAGAAACGGGACGATCAGCGTCATCAAGGGGTCGATGTGCTTGAGAGGATTAAGCGTGAGCCGCCCCAGCATGTAGGCGGTATCGTCGCCCTGACGATAGGCGGCTTCCGCGTGAGCGTATTCGTGGGCCACCATCGAAAACAGCAGCACCGGCGCCCACACGAGGAATTCGAACGAGATGGCCCACGCTCGGGGTCAGTGACGGACTAAGATAGCGAATCCGCGCGTCTCGGGTCAACGGCGTAGCGCCTTGACCGACCAGCACTTACCCTCTATCTTCCGCCCCGAACCAGGAGGCCATCGGTGCCGAGAATCAAGTCCGCCAAAAAGGCGATGCGCCAGGCGCGGGCGCATGCGGAGCACAACCGCGCGCAGCGCTCCGCCCTGCGGACCGCCCTGAAGCGCGTGCGCGCGGCGACGGTCGCCGACCAAGCGGCGCAGGCGTACCGGTCGGCGGTACAATTGCTCGACCGGGCGGCGCGCAAGAACCTCATTCATGCGAATACGGCGGCGCGGCACAAATCCCGTCTTGCAGCCGCCGTAAGAAAACTCGTCAAGCGATAAGGCGTCTCGCGGCGGCGTCACGCGACACCGTCGCGCAACGTCGTGGGCGTTGACGGTGTCGCGTGACGTCTCTGCGCGACGCCTCCGTGCTACGATTCTGCTCGACGTCGTTCTGTTTTTAGACCGCGGCTAGTTCCGCGCCACACTGCTCGCAATACCATTCCGTCGGCAGGTTCATCGTGCCGCACTCCTTGCACTGCAACGTCTTCGCGGCCGCTTCGTCCACGTCGTCCGGCGCTTCGGGCACGACGGGTTCGGGCGCTGGCGTGACGGCCCGGGGCCCCACCATGGGCGTGCGCGGCGGATCACCCGGGATCACCGGCTGAAATTGGGCGCCGCTCGCGCGCCGCGCTGAGGGCGCCGAGTTCTCGTCCTCGGTGACGGACTTGATGAACGCCAGCTCGTCCTCCGCGGCGACCTTCTCGGGCCTCTTTGGCGACGCCGGCTGACGTGACGGCGCCGGGGGGGAGGGCGCGGCCTTCGGGGGCGGAGCCGGTCGGTGGCTCACCAGCGCGTCCAGCTCTTGCAGCTTGTGGATGTCCGCCTCGACCGATTGGAGATCTTCGCGCACCGACACCAGCTCGGCCAAGACGTCTTTGTGCACCTGTTCCCACTGCGTTTCGTCGTACTCCCCGACCGTGTGACGCAGTTCGGTTTCCGTGAGCTTCTCCGCAGCGCGAGCTTCCTTCTTCTGGAGCTCGCCCCGCAGGTAGCGCTTCTCCTCGATGGCCTGACGGGCGCTTTCGGCGTGGGCCTTGAGTTCCTCTGTCACCGCGGCGAGCCGCGCCTCGTAGTCGGCTCGAACGCGCGCCCGCACGTGCCCCGGCGTCGCGTCCGCCGAGTCGTTCAGGCGCGCGATCCAGGCTTCGTACTGGCGCCGCTCCTCCAGCAAGCGCTGGATGATCTCGGTGCTCTTGGAAGGCCCTCTCGGCATGCTCTCCCTATCCCGCAAAGGTCAACTCAGCCCCAACAATCTAGCAACAAACCGATAACCAGAGGTGACGGTGTAACCACAATTCGGTCATGGCGTTGTCGCGACCGCCTCGTGCACGATGGAACCACCAACCAGCGTCAGGACCGCCCGACCGGTCAGGGCCCGCCCGGCGAAGGGGGTGTTCCGGCTCTTCGAGAAGAACGTGGTGGGGTCGACCGTCCAGCGCGCCGTGATATCGAGCACGACGACATCCGCCGCGGCCCCCGGCTGGAGCGAGCCGCCGGGGAGCCGGAGCACGGCGGCCGGCGCGGTGCTCATCCGCGCGATGAGCTCGGGGAGCGTGAGCGCGCCGCCAATGACCAGCTCGGTGTGCGCCACCGCGAACGCCGTCTCGAGGCCGACGATGCCGAACGGTGCGTCATCGAACGCCGCCTCCTTAGCGTCGTAGGCGTGCGGCGCGTGGTCGGAGGCGATGCAGTCGATCACGCCCTGCTTCAAGGCCGCCCGCAGCGCCGCCACGTCGGCCGCTTCGCGCAGCGGCGGGTTCACCTTAGCATGCGTGTCGTAGCCCTCGCAGGCGTGGTCGGTGAGGGCGAGGTGGTGGGGCGTGACTTCCGCCGTCACCCGGATACCCTGCTCCTTGGCACGCCGGATCAGCTCGACCGAGCCGCGCGTCGACATATGACACAGGTGGATGTGACCCCCGGTGAGCCCGGCGAGCAGGATGTCACGCCCCACCATGATCTCCTCCGCCGCAGCCGGAATGCCCTTCAGCCCGAGGCGGGTCGCAACGAGGCCTTCGTGCATCACGCCACCCGCGGAGAGGGTCGGCTCCTCGCAATGGTCCGCGACCGGAATCCCGAAGCTCCGGGCGTACTCGAGCGCGGTGCGCATCATGTGGCTCGAGACGACGGGCTTCCCGTCGTCCGATACCGCGACGGCGCCGGCGCCGACCAGCTCGCCGAACTCGGAGAGCTGCTCGCCGTTCTGGCCCACCGAAATCGCCCCGATCGGGTAGACCCGCGCGAGCCCGGCGCGGACCGACTGACGTACGATGAAGCCGACCGCGGCCTGGTTGTCCGTCACGGGATCGGTGTTCGGCATCGCACACACGGCGGTGAACCCACCGGCCGCCGCGGCGCGCGTGCCGCTGGCGATAGTCTCGACGTCTTCGTTCCCCGGCTCCCGCAGGTGCACGTGCACGTCCACCAGGCCGGGAGCGACCACCTTGCCGCGCACATCTCGCACGTCCGCGCCATCGGGGGACCCGAGTCCGGTGCCGATGGCGGCGACCTTCCCGTCCTGGACGAGGACGTCGGCCGTCTGGTCGAAGTCGCGGCTCGGATCGATCACGCGGCCGCCCTTAAGGAGCAGCGACCGCATCACTCGGCCGCCCCGCCGGCGGGACCCTTGGCCGCGTCGGCGAGCTCGGGGCGTCCCCCGGCCAGCAAGTAGAGCACGGCCATGCGCACCGCCACGCCGTTCGTCACTTGCGCGAGAATGACGCTGTGTGTGCCGTCGGCGACGCGGGAGTCGATCTCCACACCGCGGTTCATGGGTCCCGGGTGCATGATCGTGAGCTCGCGCGGTGCCTTATCGAGCCGCTCGGCCGTGACACCGAACACGCGGTAGTACTCGCGCAGGCTCGGGATGAATCCTTTTTCCATGCGTTCCAGCTGCAGCCGGAGCACGTTCAGCACGTCGGCCCACTCGATCGCTTCCTCGAGGCGGCGGAACCGGCAGACGCCGAGCTCTTCGATGCCGCGTGGCATCAGGGTGTCGGGTCCACACACGCCGACTTCGGCGCCGAGTTTGAGCAGCCCCCAGATATTCGAGCGGGCGACGCGCGAGTGCTGGATGTCGCCCACCAGGCAGACCTTCAGCCCGGCGATCTTCCCGTGCTTGTCGCGAATCGTGAGCAGATCCAGCAGCGCCTGAGTGGGGTGCTCGTGCTTGCCGTCGCCCGCGTTGACGACGTTGGAGCGGATGCGGTCGCCGAGAAACAAGGCGGCACCGGACGACGGATGGCGGATCACCACCATGTCGATCCGCATCGCCTCGAGGTTTTTCGCCGTGTCGACGAGCGTCTCCCCCTTCTGCACGGCGCTGCCGGACGCGGCCACGTTCACCGTGTCCGCCGAGAGTCGTTTCTCGGCGAACTCGAAGGAGATGCGGGTGCGGGTGGAGGCTTCGAAGAAGAGGTTGACGATCGTCTTGCCGCGGAGCGCCGGGACCTTCTTGATGGGACGCTCCGACACCTCCTTGAACGGCTCCGCGGTATCGAGGATGAGGCGGATCTGATCCGGGGAGAGGTGCTCGAGCCCCACCAAGTCCTTGCCGAGGGCGGTCATTTGAGCCCCCCGTGCACCAGCTCCACCTCGTCGCGTCCGTCGAGCTCCTGCACCAGCACGTCTACCCGCTCGCCACGGTCCACCTTCACCTGCTTGCCGACGACGTCAGGCTGGATCGGCAGCTCGCGACCGCCGCGGTCGACCAGCACGCACAGGGAGATCCGCTTGGGCCGGCCGAAGTCCGCGAGCTCGTCGAGCGCGGCCCGCACGGTGCGGCCGGTATACAGCACATCGTCTACGATTACGACGTGCTTGCCGGCCAGGTCGCCTGGAATCCGGGTCTCGCCGATCACGGGCTTCGGGCCGACGGTCTCGAGGTCGTCGCGGTACAGCGTGATGTCGAGGGCGCCGCGGGGAACGGCTACGCCCTCGTCTTTCTCGATCAGCCGGGAGATCCGCTCGGCGAGCTCGACGCCGCGGCGCTGGATGCCGATCAGCACCAGGTCGTCGGTCCCGTGAGACAGCTCGAGCACCTCCACGGCCATACGCTGAAGCGCCCGCGACAAGGCGCGGGCGTCCAGGATGGTGGTCCGTTCGGGCCGGCTCATCTCGAGCCTGGAAGCTAACGCAGCGAACCGGCGGGTCAACGGCAGATCGCTTGACGGCGGCACGCTCACAGCGTCTCTTCGAAGCCGGGCGGCTCCCGTCACCAGCTCGGAGGGGTTATGCGGCGCCTTGTGTCGAGTGCGGTCGTACTGGTGCTGGTAACCAGCTCTCTCGCCGCACAGGGCCTCCGCGAAAGGATCTCCGAGCTGTTTATTTTCACGGCCGGCAAGGACCCGCTGTTCCTGGGCGGCACCGCCGACCCGAACAACCCGGCCACCATCCAGCTGCACGCCGACCACTTCATCCCCGCGGCGAGAGCGGAGAACGGCTCCCTCATCTCGTTCCTCAGCAACGCGGTGAGCGGCAACGTCGCCAACATCCCGGTGAGCGCCACGAGCGGCGGTTTCACATTTCGCTTCGAAGGCGGTGTGCCGGTTCGGACCTCGGTTTCACCCGGCCCGGTGTTCGCCGAGCGCGCCCAGACGTTGGGCCGCGGGCGGGTCTTCGTCGGCGCCAACGTCAATCACCTGCATTTCGCAACGCTGCGGGGCGTGAGCCTCGATGGCATCGAGCTGACGTTCACTCACGAGAACGTCACCGGCCCCGTCTGCGACAGCATCGTCGGCGCGAGTTGCACTCCGTACGGCGTCCCCATGCTCGAAAACGACGTGATCGCGGTCCGGCTGGCGCTCGACCTCGACATGACGGTCACGTCGTTTTTCATGAGCTTTGGACTGCTCGACCGGGTGGACGTCGGCGTGGTCTTGCCGATCGTCTCCACGTCGCTGCACGGGACGAGCGACGCAGAGATCGTCCCGTTTGGCGGGACGACCGCCGCGCACTTCTGGGGCGGGACGCCCGCCAACCCACAGCTCTCCACCTCCCGCCTGGTGGAAGGGTCCGCGACGGGCATCGGCGACATCGCCGTCAGAGCGAAGGTGACGCTCACCCAATCGGAGCGGACCACGTTCGCGCTGCTGGGCGACGTGCGCTTTCCGACGGGAAGCGAGGACGATCTGCTTGGATCGGGGCACCTCGCGGCGCGCGGCCTGGGCATCCTGTCTGCGAGGTTCGGGGGGTTCTCGCCGCACGCCAATATCGGGTTCTTGTTCCGGAGCGGTGATCTCCAGAACAATGCCGTGCTCGCCACCGTGGGGTTCGATCACCTGATGGCGCCGTGGGCGACCCTCGCGGCGGACCTCGTCTCGGAGTTTCAGGTAGGCGAGAGCAAGCTGCGCCTCCCGGGGACGGTGACTTACGACGCCCCGTTCCGGCGCACGGTCGAGCCCACCAACATCCCCACCGAGCGGGACGACCAGATTAACGGCTCGTTCGGGTTCAAGTTTGCGACGGGCGCGGGGATCACGCTGGTCGCCAACACGCAGTGGCCGCTGAACCGCGGCGGCCTCCGCCCGAACCTGCTGTGGACCGCCGGACTCGAGTACAACTTCTGAGCCCGCGCTAGGGGAGAGAGCGGATCGAGGTGAGATGCCAGCCCGCGGCATCCTGCACCAGGGTCGCCCGGAACGCGGTCGTATCTCGCTTGGTTCGGCCCGTCTTCGCGTCCACGTACTCGTACACACCGCTCACAATAGCGTCGGCTGAGCCGCCCGCGATGACCAGCCGATTGATGGTCAACCCCGCCTTGAGCTCCCGGACCGACTGGAAGAACTGTCGAAAGGTCTCCTGTTCTGCAGATGTCAATCCGGGATAGGCGCGGCGCACTTCGTTCAGGTCGCGCGATTCGAGCGCGCGCCCGTAGTCTGCAATCACGGCCTTGATCTCCACCCGCGGGTCCGCAGCAGGCTGGGCTGCGGGTGGCCGGGCCGGCGGCTCGGCAGGGGTCCGCGGTACCGTGTCGCGCGCCGCTCGATTGCGCGCTGCCCGCTCGGCCTCCGTCCAGAGCGACGCGGCGGCGAACAGTCGGTCCATTGCCACGGACACCCGCCCTTGGGCGGCGAGCGATTCCGCCGCCCCGAGCGCGGTGTCCCCCGTCGCCAGCTCGGCGGGTGTAGCCCCCGCCTCGCGCGCCCGGTTCTTCGCGGCGAGTGCCCGGTCCCGTGCTGCCCGCACCAGACTGTCCTCCCGCTCGCCCGAGCTGCGCGACGCGGATTCGGCCGCAGCCCCCGGAGCGGGCGGGGCCGGCCGCGGGGCCGCCGTGCGGGGGGGCGGCCGCTGCGCGGGCGCGCTGGCCGCCGCCGCTGCCGGCTGCGGAGCGACCACCGTCGTGTCCGGCGGCACGCGCGGAAGCTGGGCCGCAGGCACGGTGTCGCGACCCGTTGCAGGCGGCGGTGCCGTGGGCGACAGGAGTCCCCGCCAGGGTGTTAGCCACCACAGTGCGGCGGCGCTCGCCGCCACGGCGAGCCCCCACCACAGACCGGAAACCCGGCGGACCCCACGGGCGGCGGCCGGTGGGCGCGCCTGCGACCGGGACAGCGCGATCGGACTCGTCGGCGTCTTGAATTCCGCATGCACCGCCCGCGCCCGGCCGCCGGCCCGCGCGAGGGTGATCATCTCGCTGCGCACGGGGTCATCGTGCCGCAGCGACGGCCGGCCGCACACGGCCAGGACATCGTCCATGCTGGGCCACCGCTGGTCCGGCGCCTTCTCCAGCATCCGCATGACTCCGGCCGCCAGGTTGGGGGGGCAGTCGGAACGGAGCTCGGTCACGGGACGCGGGCGCTCATTGAAGTGCGCGTACATGACCGACATGGTCGAGTCCCCGTGGAACGGCAGCCTCCCGGCCAGCATCTCGTAGGCGACGACCCCTAGGGAGTACTGGTCCGAAGCCCCCGTGACTTCGCGGGTCGCGCATTGTTCAGGACTCATATACGTGGGCGTGCCAACCGTCACGCCGGTCATCGTGAGCCCTTCCGCCTGCACGACCTTGGCGATCCCGAAGTCCGTGACCACCGCCCAGCCGTCCTCGTCCAGCATGATGTTCGCGGACTTGACGTCACGATGAATGACGCCGTGACGATGGGCGTACCCGAGCGCGTCTCCTACATGGGCGAGGATCGTCTGCACCATCTGGATGGGGAGCGGGCCGACTTCCTGAATGATCGCATCGAGGGGCCGCCCCTGCACGTATTTCATGACGAAATACAGGATGCGCTCGCTCTCCTTCACGGCATAGATGGGGATGATGTGCGGATGGCTGAGCGCGGCGGCGGTGCGCGCCTCGCGCTTGAACCGCTCCACCATCCCCTCTCCCATGTGGAGCAGGGCGGGCGCCAACACCTTGATCGCCACCTTGCGGTCGAGGGCGAGGTCGTGGGCCAGGTAGACCGTGGCCATCCCGCCGCGCCCCAGCTCTGCGAGAACCTCGTATTCGCCCAGCGCGGCCTGCCGCAAGGCGTCCAGCAGCGCGTCCCGCTCGTCGCGCGCTCGGCCGGGCGCGGTCGCCACGGCTCCGGCGCTTCCCACCGCGACGGGGATGCCGGTGCCGCACCGCGGGCAGAACGCGACCCCCGGCCCGACACTGGCACCGCACCGTGAGCAAGCTGAACTGTCGGGGGCCGTCATCCACACACCTCGCCTAGGACCCGGCTGCTCGGGTCACCCGCGGCTGCTGTCACGCCTGCCTATGCAATAACACTTCGACCCCCGGCGGGCAACTCAGCGCCCTGCGGCGGCCCGGGGAAGCCCTCACTGGAACACCGGCGTCAACGGCGGATCGCCCGACAGCACCGCTCGCACGTTGGCCAGCGCGATCGCCGCCATCTGGCGGCGCGTCTCGAGCGTGGCGCTACCCAAGTGCGGGAGCAGCACGGTGCGCGGCGCCGCCAGCAGTCGGGGGTGGATTTGCGGCTCCTCGAGGTAGACGTCGAGTCCCGCGGCGCCGAGCCGCCCCTCCTCCAGCGCGCGGGCGAGCGCCTCTTCGCGAATCAGGGCGCCATGTGCGGTGTTAATGAGGATAGCGCCCGGCTTCATCTGCCGCAGCGTGTCGGCGTTGATGACACCCTTGGTTTCCGGCACTGCGGGAGCGTGCAGCGAGAGCACGTCGCTGTCCCGCAGCAGCTGCGAGAACTCGACGCGGAGGGCGCCCGTCTCCCGCTCGAACTCAGGCCGCTGGTTGCGTGCCGCGTAGAGCGTGCGCATCCCAAACGGCACCGCCCGGCGCCCGACCGCCTGGCCGATCCGTCCCGCCCCGAACAGGCCCAAGGTCCGCCCACGGAGCTCGAGCCCGAGCAGCAGGTCCGGATGCCAGCCGGCCCACTGACCGCTCTTCACGAGCTCGGTGCCCGCTACCACGCGCCGCGCGCAGGCGAGGATGAGCGCCCACGTGAGGTCGGCCGTCGCGTCGGTGAGAACGTCAGGCGTGTTGGTAACTTTGACGCCGCGCAGCTCGGCGGCGACGACGTCCACGTTGTCGTGCCCGACGGCACAGTTGGCGACGATCTTGAGCTTGGGGAGGTATTTGAGCTCGGTGCCGCCGACCCAGCGCGACAGCAGCGGCACGATGGCGACGTAGTCGCCCCGCGGCGTGGGCTGGTCGGTAGAGATCCACGTGATGTCGAGTCCGTCCAGCTGCGCCGGCACGAGGAGACCCTTCAGCTCGGCGGCGATGAGGACGCGGTGACTCACTCCCTCCTCATCTGCGCCCGCCGGATCGAGTCGTCCAGCGCGAGCGCCCGCTCGGGGCTCCACTTGTAATAGAGCTGCAGGCAGGCGCCCGCCTGCATGTCCTTGCGCCGCGCGCAGGTCTGGATCTCTTGTCGATGCTTGGACGCCTCGGCGCGCCACAGCGAGTCTTCGGTCGCTCTGGCGCGCGGCTCGGCCCAGCCATAGCCCAGCAGGCAGCGGGTCACGTCACCCGACGGGTCGGCTCCGCACTCCTTGATCTCCTTCGCGTGCCGTGCGGCGTCCGCGCGCCAGCTCGCGTCCGCCTGCACTTGAGCGGTGCTGTCCTGCTGGTGCTGGAACCGCTGCGCCGCAGCGAGCGCCTGGTTCTTCTTCCAGCGGTACTGCAACACGAGGCAGTTGGCGGCGCCCTGTGCGTCCATGGTGATGGCGCTGCAGGCGCGGAGCTCCTCGAGCTTCCTCGCTTCCGACTTGCAGGCGAGCGCGGGCAGCACGACCAGAGCGGCACGACCAGCCCTTGTCCAGCGCATCCGCCCTCCTTGTCGCTTGCTGCTCCCCAGTCTCGAGCCTGACACGGACAGGGTGGGATTCGAACCCACGGTACCCTTGCGGGCACACCGGTTTTCGAGACCGGCCGTTTCAACCACTCACGCACCTGTCCACTAACTGCTAGATACGAAGGACCTTCGCACCTTGGCACCTCGGTACCTATTCGTACGGATAGGGTGGGATTCGAACCCACGAAACGGTTACCCGTTTACACGCTCTCCAGGCGTGTGCCTTCAGCCACTCGGCCACCTATCCAACCTGCTCGACGCGCGGACCTAAGGCGCGCAGACGCGTACTAAATACACGCGGCTGCACGGTTTCGCTACGGGTGGACCTGGCGGTGAACCCTGGCGCTGGTCAGGCGCGTATCATTCGAATCCCTCTTCCCCTGCGAATCCGAGGAGATAGCCATGAGCAACCTGCCGACCAAGCGCGATCCGGCGCCGCCCGAGACAGAGCCGACGCCCACCTGGCGCGAGCTGGTGGAGCGGATGCGCGACTTGCTAAGAGACTTCGTCCATGAGGGTAAAGAACTCGAGCGCGAGCTCGAGCCAAGGCTGCTAGCCGCGCTCAAACGGATGAAGCTCCAGATCGAGAAGCTGATCGCCAAGCTGGAAGAGCGAGCGGGGAAGAAGCGGGGCTAGAGCGCTACCGGCGTCTCAGCCGCGCGCGATCCACCTTCCCCAGGTGGGTCCGCGGGAGCGCGTCGAGGAAGATGACCTCCCGCGGAGACTTATAAGCTTCGAGCCGCTCCCGCACGAACGCTTGCAGCTCTTCGGCCAATCCCTCGCGCCGCTCCTGCGCCACGACGAAGGCGTGCGGCTTGGTGAGTCCGCCGGCGCCGACCACACCCACCACGGCCACCTCCTTCACGGCTGGGTGCCGCAGCAGGCAGTTCTCGACCTCCTGGGGTGAGAGCCACTTCCCCGAGACCTTGAGCATGTCGTCGACGCGGCCGCAGTAGATGACGTAACCCTCCGGATCGCGGCGGATCATGTCACCGGACACGTACCACTCTCCGCGGAATCCCTGCTTGGTCTTGTCCATCTGCTGCCAGTAGCATATCGCCCGGGAGTCGCCGCGCACCCACAGAGCGCCGACCTCACCGTCCGCAAGCTCGCGGCCTTCTGCATCGCAGACTTTCACCTCGAAACCCGGAACGACCGTCCCGAGCGTTCCGGGGCGCACCTGTCCCGGACGGTTCGAGATGAAGATGTGCCACATCTCCGCCGTGCCGAGACCGTCCAGGAGCTCGACCCCGAACGTGCCTTTCCAGCGGTGATACAGCTCGACCGGCAGCGGCTCGCCCGCCGACGTGGCGAGGCGCAGGCACGAAAGGTCCCGGGTCGCCGCCGTCGGGTGACTGACCATCTGGTTGATCATCGTCGGGACGTTGATCAGGATGGTCGGCTGGAAGCGGGCGATCCTCTGGAACAAGCCGTCGGCGGTCGCGGCTTCGGGGAACAGCACCGTGGCCGCGCCGACGGAGAATGGGAACAACAAGTTCGAGCCGGTGGCGTAGCCGAAATAGAGCTTGGGAACGCTCAGGGTAACGTCGCGCTGGGTGTAGCCGATCACGCCTTTGGCGTAGCATTCGGTGGTATTGGCGAACGATCGGTGCGTTTGTAAGACGGCCTTCGGCTGCCCCGTGGTGCCGCCCGAGAACAACCAGATGGCTACGTCGTCGCGGTGCGTTGGGAACGTGTCGAGCGCGGCCGGGGCTTGCGCGACCCGCGCGTCCCATTCCCTCTCGCCCACCACGCATGTCGTCAGCAAGTGCCGGGCGCCGCGGGCCGCCGCCCGGAACGCGTCCACGCTGTCCCGGTGCGCGACGATCACACGAGCGCGCGTGTAGCCGTAGAAATATTCGATCGCGTCGGGCTTGAGCTGGGGGTTCACCATGACGACCACGGCGCCGATCTTCAGCGTCCCGAACAGCGCCGCGACGAACGCCGGTCCGTCGGGAAGGGCGATCATGACGCGCTGCTCGGGCTGCACGCCTGCCTCGCGCAGCGCGTGTCCGAACTGATTCGCCAGCGCCGCGATCTCCCGGTAGGTGAACGTCGCCTCGTCTGTGAGTATCGCCGGCTGATCGCCCTTCCCCTCTCGCACGCGGGCGTCAAGGAAGTAATCGGCGATGTTGAACTGCTCGGGCGGCTCGAAGGCCATGCTGACAGATGATCGGCCGCCGACGCCTGGCGGTCAACTGCCCGGCCCGGTACGATACAGCCAGCCATGGCGGTGCTCGACCTCGCGCAGCTGACCTGGGAGGAGGTTCGCGACCTCGACCGGGCGAAGGCGGTGGCCATTCTGCCCGTCGGTGCCGTCGAGGCGCACGGCCCGCACCTGCCGCTCGCAACCGACGTCATCATTGCGGAGACGATGGCCCGCGCTGCCGCGGCGCGGCTCGCCACTCAGGGCTACGACGCCGTGCTCCTCCCGCCACTCGCCTATACCGCCGCCGAATTCGCCGCTGGGTTCCCCGGAACGGTGTCTCTGCGGCCGGGAACCGTGACCGCCTTGCTCCTCGACCTCGCGCGCAGTCTGACGCGGCACGGTCTCCACGTGCTCGCGGTCGCGAACGCGCATCTAGACCCTGCGCACGTCGCCGCCCTCGAGGCCGCCGTGGCCCAAAACCAGCGCGAGAACGGCACCCAGATCGTGTTTCCCGACGTCACCAAGCGGCCCTGGGCCCTGCGACTCACCGAGGAGTTCCGGAGCGGCGCCTGCCACGCGGGGCGGTACGAGAGCTCCATCGTGCTGGCGGCGCGTCCGGAGTTGGTCCGCGACGCGATCCGCCGGGCGCTGCCCTCCAACCCCCGCTCGCTCAGCGCGGCAATCCGCTCCGGCCAGACGAGCTTCGAGGAAGCGGGCGGGCCCCGGGCGTACTTTGGGTCGCCCGCCGACGCCGGGGCCGACGAGGGCGTGCGCACGATCGAGATCCTCGGAGCGATCCTCGCAGAGGCGGTGCTCGCGGAGCTTCCCGGGTGACGCTGTCCGGACGGGGGGCCGTAGTGACGGGTGGGGGCCGGGGGATCGGGATGGCGGTCGCGCGAGCGCTGGCCGGGGCCGGCGCGGCCGTCATCGTGGTAGCGCGCACCAGGAGCGGGATCGAGGCGTTCGCGACGGAGCTGCGCGCCGCCGGACGCCAGGCCTGGGCCGTGCCGGGCGACGTGACGGACCCGGCCACCGTGGCAGCCCTTGCGCGCGCAGCCGAGACGCGGCTCGGGCATGTGGACATCCTCGTGAACAACGCCGGGGTCGCTCACTCGGCACCACTCGCCAAGCTCACGCTCGAGGACTGGAACCGGGTGCTGACGGTGAACGCCACCGGCACGTTTCTGTGCACGCAGGCCTTCCTCCCCGGGATGCTCGAGCGGCGCTGGGGCCGGGTGGTGAACATCGCCTCTGTGGCGGGGCTCCGCGGCGGAAAGTACATCGCTGCCTACAGCGCCGCGAAGCACGCGGTCGTCGGCTTCACGCGCTCGCTGGCGGCGGAGGTCGCTGGAAGCGGTGTGACGGTGAACGCGGTGTGCCCCGGGTACGTCGACACGGATATGACCCGTGAGTCGGTGGCGCGCATCGCGACCAAGACGGGGATGTCGCCGCCGGACGCCCTGCGCGCGGCCCTCGCGGCCGCGGGCCAGCGCCGGCTGATCTCGCCCGAGGAGGTGGCCCGCGCGGTGCTGGGGCTGTGTGACGATGCGCAGCGTGATACCAACGGCGAGGGCGTCGTGATCGCCGAGGGCGTGGGGGACGGGGGAGGCGGGGGGGACGCCAGCCGATGACATTTCGGATCGTGAACCCCGATGCACTGGGACGTCCCAGCGGCTGGAATCACGGCCTGCTGGCGCCGGCCGGCGGGCGGGTGCTGTTCGTGGCCGGGCAGGCTGCCCCCGACCGCGCGGGGCTGGTCGAGCAGTGGGCGGGCGCGCTCGAGCGCGTGCTGGAGGTCGTGCGCGCCGCCGGCGGGGGGCCCGAGCACGTCGGTCGCATGACGGTCTACGTCACCGACCGGCAGTCGTACCTCGCGAGCCTCAAACCGCTGGGGGAGGTCCACCGCCGCTTCATGGGGCGGCACTACCCCGCCATGACGCTCGTGGAAGTGCGAGCGCTCGCGGACACGCGCGCCACCGTGGAGATCGAGGCCACGGCTGTGCTTCCCTGACCGACACCCGGAGATTCCTGCATGCCGCTCGCGCCCGAGTCCTTCCTCTACCAGCATGACCCGCACACCGGCGTCGCCACCATCACGCTCAATCGTCCGGATCGACTCAACGCCCTGACCTTTGACGTCTACCGCGAGCTGCGCGACGCCTTCCGCACGCTGGACGGCGAGCCGGGGGTCCGGGCCGTGATCATCACCGGGGCCGGGCGGGCGTTCTGCTCGGGCGGCGACGTGGAGGACATCATCGGGGCGCTGTTCGCACGCGACGCTGCAGGGCTGCTCGAGTTCACTCGCCTCACGTGCGATCTCATCCTCGCGCTGCGACAATGCCGGCGTCCCATCGTCGGCGCGCTGAATGGCACCGTAGCGGGAGCGGGCGCCGTCATCGCCGCGGCGTGCGACGTGCGCATTGCCGCCGAGTCGGCGAAGATCGCGTTCCTGTTCACGAAGGTCGGCCTGTCGGGCGCCGACATGGGGGCGGCGTGGCTGCTGCCTCGCATCGTCGGGCTCGGCCACGCGACCGAGTTGCTCGTGACCGGCGACTTCATCGATGCCCAGACGGCCCTGCGGATCGGCCTCTACAATCGGGTCGTCACGGGGGCGAGCGTGATGCAGGAAGCCCGCAGGTTCGCCGAGCAGCTGGCGCGCGGGCCGTCATACGCGCTCGGGGTCACGAAGCAGGCGCTCAATCGCGAGGCCCACATGGATCTCGCCAGCGCACTCGAGGCGGAAGCGCAGGCGCAGGCCGAGTGCATGCGCAGCCCCAACTTCCGTGCAGCCTACGACGCCTTCAAGACGAAGCGCGAGCCCAAATTCGTCTGACCGTGCCCGATTCGACCGTCGTTTCCGCCTTCCTGACCGAATCCCACGTCGCCCTGGCGGGGCGGATCACAGCGTACGCGGCACGGGAAATCGCTTCGCTCCCGGAGCCCGCCGACGACACCGCCGCGCGCGCCCAAGCGCGCGATCTCGTGGCGCGGCTCGGCCGGGCGGGCTGGTTCGCGTCGATCGGGGAGCTCGATCTGCGCGCGGCGTGCCTGGTGCGTGAGACCCTGGCCAGCGCCTCGCCCCTGGCCGACGCGGTGTTCGCGCTCCAAGCCCTCGGCACGGTGCCGATCCTCCTGGCGGGCGACGCTCAGCTCAAGCAGCGCTGGCTTCCCGCCGTGCTCGCGGGCCAGGCCATCGCCTCATTCGCGATGACCGAGCCCGAGGCGGGCTCGGACGCGGCAGCGATCGCGACCACCGCGTGGCGTGACGGCGCGGGCTACGTCCTCAGCGGCACCAAGACCCTCATCTCGAACGCCGGCATCGCGGACTTTTACACCGTGTTCGCCTCCACCGACCGGGCCAAGGGCAAGAAGGGGATCTCGGCGTTCGTAGTCGCAGCCGACACGCCCGGGCTCAAGTTCGTGCGCCCCCTGGTGCTCTCGGCGCCGCACCCGCTCGGCGAGATCGCGTTCGAAGACTGCCGGGTGCCGGCGTCCGACCGTCTCGGCGCCGAGGGCGAGGGGTTCAAGCTCGGGTTGGCCACCCTCGACCGCCTGCGTGCGACCGTCGCCGCGGCGGCGTGCGGCATGGGGGCGCGGGCGCTACAGGAGGCGTTGGAGCACGCGACGCGACGCCGGCAATTCGGCCGCGCGCTCGCCGAGTTCCAACTGGTGCAGGAAAAGCTCGCGCGCATGGCGACCGAGCTGACCGCCGCGCGCCTCCTCACCTACCGCGCGGCCTGGGAAAAAGACCGCGGCGCGGAGCGGGTGACCCTGGAGGCGGCGATGGCGAAGGCGTTCGCGACCGAGGCCGCCCAGCGGATCGTGGACGACGCCGTGCAGATCCTGGGGGGCCGCGGGGTGCTCGCGTCCCACCCCGTGGACCGCCTGTACCGCGCGGTCCGGGCGCTGCGGATCTACGAGGGCACGACGGAGATCCAGCACCTCATCGTGGCGGGGCAGCTCCTCAAGCAGGCGGGCGCATGAGGGTCGTCGTGCTCGGGGGCGGGCCGGCCGGGCTGTACTTCGCGATCCAAATGAAGAAGGCCGATGCCTCGCACCACGTGACGGTGATTGAGCGGAACCCCCTCGATGCGACGTTCGGGTTCGGCGTCGTCTTCTCCGACGCGACCCAGGACAATCTGGCCGAGGCGGACCGCGAGACCCACGAGGAGATGGCACGCCAGTTTCATCATTGGGACGACATCGACGTCCACTTCAACGGCACCATCGTCACCTCGACCGGTCACGGCTTCAGCGGCCTGTCGCGGCGGGCGTTGCTCGCGATCCTGAGCCGTCGCGCCGAAGCGGTGGGCGTGTGCCTCGAGGTCGGCAGGGAGGTCGAGGATGTCCGCGCCTTCCTGGACGCCGACCTCGTGGTCGCCGCCGACGGATTCAACAGTATCGTGCGCCGGCAGTTCGCCGACCGGTTCCAGCCGACCGTCGATTGGCGCCCCAACCGCTACGTGTGGCTCGGCACCTCCCGCCCCTTCCCCGCGTTCACCTTCTATTTCAAGCGCGATCGTCACGGCCTCTGGCGCGTCCACGCGTATCAGTACGAGCCCGAGCGTTCGACGTTCATCGTGGAGGCCACGGAAGCGACCTGGCGGGCCGCCGGGCTGGACCGCGCCGACGAGCACGCCACGCTGGCGTTCTGCGAGGCGTTGTTCCGGGACGAGCTCGAGGGGCGCCGGCTGCTCACGAACCGCTCGGTGTGGCGGAGCTTCGGGACGCTACGGACCGAGCACTGGCACCACGCAAACGTCGTGCTGCTCGGGGACGCGGCCCACACGGCGCATTTCTCCGTGGGATCGGGCACGAAGCTCGCCATGGAGGACGCCGTGGCCCTGGCCCAGGCGCTCCACGCCACGACGGGGCGCGACGTCCCTGCGGCGCTGGCGGCGTACGAGGCGGAGCGGCGCCCCGCGGTCGAGAGCCTGCAGCGTGCAGCGCAGGTCAGCCTGCAATGGTTCGAGGACACCGAGCGCTACATGGACCTGGAGCCGATCCAGTTCGCGTTTAACCTGCTGACCCGGAGTCTGCGGATCACCCACGACAACCTGAAGCTGCGCGATCCCCAGTACGTCGCAGCGGTGGACCGCTGGTTCGCCGCGAGCACCGCGGAGCAGAGTGGCGTGGACGTGCCGCGCCACCCCCCTCCGCCACCGCTGTTCACGCCGTTCCGGCTGCGGGACCTGCTGCTCGCGAACCGGGTCGTCGTGTCGCCGATGTGCCAGTACTGCGCCGAGGACGGCACGCCCAACGACTGGCACCTCGTGCACCTGGGCGCGAGAGCGATCGGCGGCGCCGCCCTCGTGTTCACGGAGATGACCGACGTCTCGCGGGAGGGGCGCATCTCGCCGGGGTGCACCGGCATGTACAAACCGGAGCACGTGCCGGCCTGGAAGCGGATCGTGGACTTCGTGCATACCCACAGTTACGCGAAAATCGGCCTCCAGCTCGGCCACGCGGGCCGCAAGGGCTCGACCCGCCTCGCGTGGGAGGGGATGGATGAGCCGCTTCCCGAAGACAACTGGCCCATCATCGCCGCTTCGCCGGTCCCCTACTTCCCCTACAGCCAGGTGCCCCGGGCGATGGACCGGCGCGACATGGACGCGGTGCGCGACGACTTCGTGCGGGCGGCGCGAATGGCGGAGGAGGCGGGGTTCGACATCCTCGAGATCCACTTCGCGCACGGCTACCTCCTGGCGAGCTTCATCTCGCCGCTCACGAACCGCCGCACCGACGCATACGGCGGGTCGCTCGCGAACCGGATGCGGTTTCCTCTTGAGGTGTTCGATGCCGTGCGCGCGGCATGGCCCCAGCACAAGCCGATCTCCGTGCGGGTCTCAGCCGTGGATTGGGCCCCGGGCGGCACCGAGCCCGCCGACGCCGTCGAGATCGCCACACTCCTCAAGGCGCATCATTGCGACATCGTGGACGTCTCGGCCGGCCAGACCGTGCCTGACGCGAAGCCCGTCTACGGCCGCCAGTTCCAGACGCCGTTCGCCGACCGCATCCGCCACGAAGCGGGGATTCCGACGATGGCCGTGGGCAACATCTCATCCTTCACCGACGTGAACACGATTCTCGCCGCGGGGCGCGCCGATCTCTGCGTCCTGGCGCGCGCGCACCTGTGGGACCCCTATTGGACACGCCACGCCGCTCACGAGCTGGAGCAGCCGCTTCCCTGGCCGCCCCCCTATGCCACACTCGACTCCTACAAGCCGCGGTTCACGTGAGCCGCAGGACCCCGGCATGCCATTGACCTACGCGGACTACCTCAAGCTCGGGGAGCTCTTGTCCCTGCAGCAACCGCGGTCTGCAGGACCGGAGCACGACGAGATGCTCTTTATCGTCATCCATCAGGTGTATGAGCTGTGGTTCAAGGAGATGCTCCACGAGCTCGGCTACCTCGAGACCCTGCTGCGCGGCAACGAGACGTCGCGCGCCCTGCACACCCTGAAGCGCATCCTCACCGTGCTCAAGGTCATGGTGGCGCAGATCGACGTCCTCGAAACCATGACACCGCTCGAGTTCCTGTCGTTCCGAGACCGCCTCGAGTCCGGCAGCGGATTCCAGTCGTTCCAATTCCGCGAGCTCGAGTTCCTCCTCGGGACCAAGAGCCCCACGGCCATCGCGCGCTATCCTGAGGGGAGCGAACCGCGGCGGCGGCTCGAAGCCCGGTACCGCCAGCCCACGTTGTGGGACGCCTTGCTCACCTATCTCGCGCACAACCAGTACCCCGTCCCGCCGGCGCTGCTCGGCCGGGATGTCACGCAGCCGCCGGAGCCGTCACGCGAGGTGCAGCAGATCTTGATCAAGGTTTATCGGACGAACCCAGCAGTCTCTTCCGTCTGCGAGCGCCTGGTGGACCTGGACGAGGGGTTCATGGAGTGGAGGTACCGGCACGTGAAGATGGTGCAGCGTACCATCGGGACGAAACCGGGCACGGGAGGAACCGCGGGGGCGGAGTACCTGGCGACGACGCTCAACAAGCCTGCCTTCCCAGACCTCTGGGCCATCCGCACGGAGCTGTGAGCGCGCCGTGAAACCAGCGGCGTTGTACGCGAGCCCGAACGCGCTCGCGCCGCACTACAGCCGCTTTCGGGTCGCGGAGCGTCTGCTCCTGACGGGCCACTCCCATCAAGCCTGGCCCGACGTGGGCCTCGCAGCCCAGCAACGCGCCTGGCTCGACGCCGCGGAGTGCTTGGACGAGAAGTGGGAGCTTGCGTTCGCGCAGGCCGAGCGAGTGCGACGCGGCTTTGCGCGGCTGCTCGACGATCCGGATGGGACGATCGCGCTGGGCGCCAACACGCACGAGCTGGTCGTGCGCTGGCTCTCGGCCCTTCCCCTCAGACAGCGACCCCGTCTCGTGACCACGACGGCCGAATTTCACACGATCCGGCGCCAGCTCGACCGCCTGGCTGAGGAAGGGATCGCTGTCGCGAAAGTCCCGGCCCTCCCAGCGGCCACCCTCGCGGAACGGCTTGCCCGCACCGTCGACGACCGCACTGCGGCCGTGCTCGTCTCGGCCGTCCTGTACGACAACGCCCACCTGGTGCCCGACCTCGGCCATGTGCTCGAGGCGTGCCGACGGGCCGGGGCGGAGCTCCTGGTGGACGCCTATCACGCGCTGAACGTGGTGCCGTTCTCGCTCCGCACCGCAGGGCTCGGAGCCGCGTTCGTGGTCGGCGGAGGCTACAAGTATTGCCAGTTGGGTGAAGGAAATTGCTTCCTGCGCGTGCCCGCGAGCTGCGCGCTGCGGCCCGTGATCACCGGGTGGTTCAGTGAGTTTGCGCTGTTGCCCTCGGCGCCTGTCGGGGGTCAGGTCCCATACGGCGCCGGCCCCGATCGATTCGCCGGTGCGACCTACGACCCCACCAGCCACTACCGGGGGGCAGCGGTGTTCGAGTTCCTCGAGCGGCACGACCTCACGCCGACGCTGCTGCGCGAGGTGAGCCAACATCAGATCCGGCTCCTGGCACAGCTGTTCGACGATCTAGACGTCGATCCCGCCGTCCTGAGCCGAGACCGGTCGGTCCCGATCGAGAACATCGGCGGGTTTCTGGCGCTCCGATGCCCGCGCGCCGAGGCGCTGAGCCGCCGGCTCCGCCACGACGGCGTAGCGACGGACTCCCGCGGCGACTGGCTGCGCCTCGGGCCGGCACCGTACCTGTCGGACGAACAGCTGCGGATGGCCGTGGGCCTGTTGGGGCGAGCGGCGTCGAGCGGGTAGTTGGCTATCAGGGCCCTGCTCCGCCCGTATAGCGAACCCTGCACGCCAGCGACGCCGAGACCTCGGCTGCTTCGCTCACCCGAAACACGTACACCCCCGTGTCCGCGAAGATCGGCACGCCTGGGTAGCCCGGCGGCGCCCCCTGGAGCACGCGCCCCGTCGCCCGGTCGGTCGCGAGCGAGAAACGGTTGCGGTACTCGAAGCGATCCGCCGGAGCCGCAGTCCGCGGCGCGTAGTCCACGATGTAGAGGAACGTGCCGGCCGGCGTCAGCACGCCGAGCTCGCCACCATGCGGGCCGGTCAGACGCAAGGTGACGGTGTCCCCGCGCGCCACCGTTTCGGGGGTGCAGCGCAGGGGCGCCGGCATGCTGGGGAAGATCCACGCCCCGGGATAGAGCAGCGCGAACACCAGAAACGCCCCCGCGCCGGCGGGCGGGACGACGAGCAAGATGCGGTACAACAACCGCCAGAACCCGCCAACCCATCCCAGCAGGTCGGCCCCCACGCCATCCGACGCCGCGTCGGATTCGGTTGCCGCCGCTCGGACCGCTCCCCACCCTTCCCAAGCGATGACGTACAGGAGCAGAGGGAGGGCGAGCCAGCCGAGCGAAGTGCGGAGGTCGGGGTCGACGTACGCGATCATGAAGGCGAGGCATGCGACGTCGGAGACCGCTTGTCCCACGATCGGCCAGGCGCGCCGGCCGCCGAACGCGGCGGCGAACACGAGGGCGACCGCAAGCACCGTGCGGAGCACCGCGTAGACGAGCGCGCCGGAGGAGAAGCCCACAGTTGGAGCAGATCAGGGACGGGAGCGTTCTTTCTCCAATCTAAGGGCGGTAAACGCTCCCGTTGCATCCCACGTCTCATTGTTGCGCGGCGCCACTCCGGAGACCGGTTGAGCGACACCAGGCAGCTGGACGATGCAGTGGCCCCTCTCGTGCGGCGCGCCCAGGGGGGCGACGCCCGAGCCCGGGACGAGCTGCTGCGGCGCTGCCATGCGACCGTGTACCGCTGGGCGCTGGTGCACACGGGAGACCCGGACGACGCGGACGACGTCGCTCAAGAGGTGCTGGTCCGCCTGTACACCCGGCTCGACCGCTACGGCGGACGTTCTCGGTTCACGACCTGGCTGTATCAGGTCACCCGCAACGCGGCGATCGGGTTGGGCCGGCGGCTCGGGAGCGGACTGCGGCTCGCGCGCAATGTGGCCCGGCGATCGGAGGTGGAGTCGGCTACGCGCGGGGATCCGGTGCAGCGAGTGCAGGAGTCCCAGGTGCGACAGATCGTGACGGAGCTGTTTCGCGGATTGCCGGCGCGCCAGCGGGAGGTGTTTCACCTGACCGAAGTGGAGGGACTGGCGGCGCCGGAGATCGCCGAGCGGCTGGGGATGAGTCCCGTGACGGTGCGCGCGCATCTGTTCCGTGCCCGTCGCGCCCTGAGGATCAAGATTCTGGCGCGTCATCCTGAACTGGCGGAGGGCCGAGAGTGATGCGGTGCGCCGAAGCACGCGAGCGGATGCTCGAGGCAGAGCGGACGGACTTGAGCGGGGCGACCGAGTCCGAGCTGAACCTGCACCTCCGCGAGTGCGCGCGGTGCCGGCGAGCCGCCAACCAGATACTGGAGGCGGAGCGCGAGCTGTGGGGAGCGTTGGCCGCGGCGACGCCGGGGCACGGAGCGGACGAAGCGGTGGGCCTGGTCTGCCGCCGAGCGCGGCGCCGTCGTTGGATGTGGCGCGCCGCGCCGCTCGCCGCGGCCGCGGTGCTGGCGATAGTGTGGCTTGGACGTCCCGCTCGCCTGGAACAGCCGGCACTCTCGCCCACCCCGCCGGCGGTCGGTTCCGGCATCGCGGTCGAGGCCCCGCCGGGCAAGAGCGTCGCGGTGTTTCGGACCGACAATCCCGAGATCGTGGTCATCTGGTTCTTCTAAGGAGCTGCTATGAACACACGTACGTCGCGCGCCATCACCCTCGCCCTGCTCACCGCTTGCTCCCCGCACGGTCCGAGCCTCGACACGCGCACGTTCGCGCTCAAGTACCTCCGCGGTCCGGACGCCGTTCCGATCGTCGTGCCGTACGTCTATACCGATCGGCCCAATGGCAAAGGCGTGTTCAGCGTATCGGACAATGCGATCACGGTGCGCGAAACGCCGGACAACCTCGACAAGATCGCCCGCGTGCTGGCCGAATACGACCGGCCCCGGCCATTCGTCCGGCTCACGTTCCACCTGATTGAAGCGGACGGGGCGACGTCGACCGATCCGGCCATCCGGGACGTGGAGGCGACGCTGCGGCGTTTGTTCCGGTTCCAGGGCTACCGTCTCGTGGCGGAAGGCGTGGTGAGCGCCACGGAAAAGGGCGAGGTGACGCAGGCGCTCGCCACGACGCCCAACCCCTATGTGCTGTCAGCCAGTGTGCAGCGCCTCGCCGGCTCGGCGGACAGCCCCACGGTGGAGCTGAACGTGCGTTTGGATGCGATGAGGGGAGGCAACTTTCGTACGACGGTGACAATTCCAGTGGGCAAGACGGCGGTGCTCGGCAACGTTCAGGCGCTCCCGCACGGCCGCACGCTCATCCTGACGGTGCGTCCCGAGCTGCTCACGACCTCAGATTGAGAACCCGCAGCCCATCAGCGCTTGGCGCGGAAGAAGCTCTGAAGCAGCTCGCCGCACTCGTCCGCAAGCACGCCCCCGATCACCTCGACCCGATGATTGAGGCGGGGGTGCCGCACCACATCCCCCACGCTGCCGCACATGCCCGCCTTGTCGTCGTACGCACCGAACACGAGGCGTCCCAGCTTGGCGAGCACGATCGCCCCGGCGCACTGGGCGCAAGGCTCGAGCGTTACGTAGAGTGTGCTGTCGTCGAGGCGGTCGGTGCCGAGCGCGGTCAGCGCCTGCTGGATGGCGAGGAGCTCGGCATGAGCGGTCGGGTCGTTACGCGCGATCGTGGCGTTGTGCGCCCTGGAAACAACGGCGCCGTCGCGAATGACGACGGCGCCGACGGGCACTTCATCGAGGTCGGCTGCGAGCTTGGCCTGGGCAAGCGCCGCCTCGATCCCAGCGAGGTCCGCCGGTTCACGCACGAGCCGGTTCCGGTGCGCCCGCCGCCACACGCTGGAACGTGAGCGAATTACCGTCCTTCGCCCGATCCACACGGATCCGGTCGCCCTCGGAGAACTTCCCTTCGAGCACCGCGAGTGCGAGTGGGTTCTGCAGTAGCCGTTGGATGGACCGCTTGAGAGGGCGGGCGCCGTACACCGGATCGTAGCCCTCCGCCACGACCAGCTGCTTCGCCGCGGGCGTCACCTCGAGGCTGAGCTTGCGCTCGGCGACGAGCCGCTCCACCCGCTGGATCTGGAGATCTACAATGCAAGCGATATCCTCGCTCGACAGCGGCCGGAAGATGATCACGTCGTCCACGCGGTTCAGGAACTCGGGCTTGAACGTCTGCCGCAGCAGCTCCAGCACCTTGGTCTCGACCTGTTCCCAATTCTGCGTGCCCATCTCGAGGATGTACTGAGAGCCGATGTTCGACGTCATGATAAGCACGGTGTTCCGGAAGTCCACCGTGCGACCTTGTGAGTCCGTGAGCCGGCCGTCGTCGAGGATCTGGAGCAGCACGTTGAAGACGTCGGGATGCGCCTTCTCGATCTCATCGAACAGCACAACGGCATAGGGGCGCCGGCGCACCGCCTCCGTGAGCTGACCGCCTTCCTCGTACCCGACGTAGCCGGGCGGCGCGCCGATCATCCGCGCCACGGCGTGCTTCTCCATGTACTCGGACATGTCGAGCCGCACCATCGCCTTCTCGTCGTCGAACAGGAACGCGGCCAGGGCGCGCGCCGTCTCGGTCTTCCCAACCCCGGTGGGGCCGAGGAAGATGAACGATCCGGTCGGCCGGTTGGGGTCCTGCAGGCCGGCGCGGGCCCGCCGCACGGCGTTCGACACCGCTGCCAGCGCCTCGGGCTGGCCGACCACCCGCCTGGCGAGCTCGGCTTCGAGGCGGGTGAGGCGCTCGCGCTCCGACTCGAGCATCTTCGAGACCGGAATGCCCGTCCACTTCGCCACGATCTCGGCGATGTCTTCGGCGTCCACTTCTTCCTTCAGGTACTTCCCTTTCTTCTGGATCTCGGCGAGGCGTTTCTCGAGCGCGGTGATCTCCTTCTCGAGCGCCGGAATCCGCCCGTAGCTAATCTCGGCGGCCTTCTGCAGGTCGCCGCGCCGGGTCGCCTGGTCCGCCTCCGTGCGCAGCTGCTCGAGCTCCGCCTTCTTGGCCTGCAGCTTCGTGATCGCGTCCTTCTCTGCCTGCCACTGGGCCTTCATGGCGTTGGAGCGGTCGCGCAGCTCTTTCAGCTCCTGCTCCACCCGCTCGCGACGCTCCTTTGACGCCTTGTCCTTCTCCTTCGCGAGGGCCGCGAGCTCGATCTCGTGCTGCACGATTTTCCGCTCAACCTCGTCGATTTCCTGGGGGAGCGAGTCGATTTCAATCCGCAGCCGGCTCGCTGCTTCATCCACGAGGTCGATCGCCTTGTCGGGCAGGAAGCGATCGCCGATGTAGCGATGCGAGAGGGTAGCGGCGGCCACGAGCGCGTTGTCTGTGATCCGCACGCCGTGATGCACTTCATAGCGCTCCTTCAGGCCGCGCAGGATGGCGATCGTGTCCTCGAGGGACGGCTCCCCCACGAACACGGGTTGGAAGCGTCGCTCGAGCGCCGCGTCCTTCTCGATGTGCTTGCGGTACTCATCAAGCGTGGTCGCGCCCACCACGTGCAGCTCCCCGCGCGCCAGCGCCGGCTTCAGCATGTTGGAGGCGTCGACCGCCCCTTCCGCTGCGCCCGCGCCCACGAGCGTGTGCAGCTCGTCGATGAAGACGATGTACCGGCCCTCGGCGCTCGTGATTTCCTTCAGCACCGCCTTGAGACGCTCCTCGAACTCGCCACGGTATTTCGTCCCCGCGACGAGGGCCCCGAGATCGAGGCCGACGAGATGCTTATTCTTGAGCGAGTCCGGCACGTCGCCGTTCACGATCCGTTGCGCGAGCCCTTCGACGATCGCCGTCTTGCCCACGCCCGGCTCGCCGATCAGCACGGGATTGTTCTTGGTTCGCCGCGACAAGACCTGCATCACGCGGCGGATCTCTTCGTCTCGCCCGATCACCGGATCGAGCTTGCCCTTGCGGGCCTGCTCGGTGAGGTCGCGGGTGAAACGCTCGAGCGCCTGGTACTTCTGCTCCGGCTCCTGGTCGGTGACCCGCTGCGGACCGCGCACGCCCTCCAGCGCTGCCATCACGTCAGCGCGATCGACGCCCACGGCCGAAAGCAGCTGCTTCGCCGTCGTCCCCTTCTCTTCAATAAGCCCGAGCAGGAGATGCTCGGTGGAGACGTACGCGTCGCCCAACCCCCTGGCTTCCTCGTCGGCGCGATCCAAGACCCGGGTGACTTCGCGCGACAGGGTCGGCTCGGCGGCGCTTCCCGACTGCTTCGGGAACCGGTCGAGCTCGCGCTCCGTCTCCGCTTTCAGCCGCGTGACGTTGAGCCCCGCCTTCTGGAGCAGGGGCACCACGATCCCGTCGTCCTGCGACAGCAGCGCGTGGAAGAGATGGGCGTCGTTGACCACCGGGTTGCCGCGCTCGCGCGCCAGCCCGCTCGCCTGTTGCAACGCCTCAGCCGCCTTGACGGTCAATCGTTCGGGTCTGATCATAGCGCTGGCCCTCCGGGCAACCTTTGTGCCTGCTGAAAGATGCCGAATCGGCAGAGCACAAGTCAAAATGCCCAAGAAAACGATCAATTGACGCTTGGCTGTGGCCGTGTGATGTTCCCGCCGATGGCCCTGACTCCAGGATGCTTGCTGTGCTGACACGCTCGCTGGTGCTGCTCCTCGCCGTGGCGGCTGCCGCCCGAGCGCAGGCCCCGCGGATTACCCCGACGGGGGATCCCACTGTCCGGAACGACACGATCTACGGCCTGGCGGTGAACCCCGCCGATCACCCCGACGACGACTACATCTACCTGCTGGACGACGGGGTCGTGCGGTTGGAGGCCGACGGCCGCGGCAGCCGGACGTACCGCCAGGTCGTGCAGATCCTCACCCGGGAGGCCGCCGAGACGTGGGGCGAGCAGTCGTTTTCCTACGTGAGCGGGCGCGAGCGGCTGACACTCAACTGGATCCGCGTCGTGAAACCGACGGGCGAGGTCATCAGTTCGCAGCCGGCGCACGAGCAGGAGTCGATCGCACCGGTGGCGCAAGAGGCGCCGGTTTTTTCGGACGCGAAGGTGCGGCGCGTCTCGAGCGGCGGCATCGCGCCGGGTACGCTACTCGATTACAGCTACACCGTCGAAACGCTGAAGCCGGTGATGCCCGGTGACTTCCAGCGCGGATGGCGCGTGACAACGGGGCGGCTCACGCGGCGCTCGCGCTACGTCGTGGACGTGCCCGCGACCTTGGATGTCCGCATCAAAGAGGTTAACCTCACCGTCCCGCGGAAGACCGTCGAAGCGCGCGGCCGGCGCGTGTACACGTGGGCGGCGGCCGACGTGCCGAAGATCGAGCGGGAGCCGTTTGCCGCCGACTCGAATGGCATCGACCAATACATCGACATCGCGGCGCCGGTCCAGTGGGCGGACGTGGCGCGCTGGTACGGTGGGCTTTCCCGGGACCGCTACGTCGTGACCCCGGGGCTCGACTCGGCGCTCGGCTCGGTGGTCACCGGCGCTCGCACGCTCGACGACTCGTTGCGGGCGCTGCACCGCTGGGTGGCGCAAGACTTCCGTTACGTCTCACTCTCGCTCGGGATCGGAGGCTTCCAGCCGCGCCTCCCCGCCGCGGTGCTCGCGACCCGGTACGGTGACTGCAAGGACAAGGCGACGCTGTTCATTGCGCTGGCCCGGCGACTGGGGCTGCGCGCCTATCCGGTGCTGCTGTCGAGCAGCGGCGGGATCGCGCGCGACCGGCCGTCCGCTCTGGCGTTCGACCACATGATCGCCGCGGTCGAGCGTCCCAGCGGCTACCTCTACCTCGACCTGACCTCAGAGCTGACCCCGTTCGGCTCGCTCCCGCCGGCCGAGCAGGGCGAGTTCGGCCTGATGGTGCACGCCGACGGGAGCGGCGAGGAGGTCACCTTCCCCGCAGACTCCGCGGCCACGAACCGCGATGTCGCGGTGCTGACCGGCGATTTGTCGCCGCAGGGGGTGTTCCACGGTCGCTATGTCCACGTCGCGGCGGGCGACCAGCAGTACGGCATGCGGCAGACGTTCGCGACGCCATTCGGGACGACGGAGCGGGAGCGCATCACACGGGCCGCGGTGAACATGCTGTTCCCGGGAGCCACGGGCGACAGCCTCGAGCTATTCGACGGGCGCGACCTGCGCGCGGAGCCCAGGATCGCAGTCGTGATCCGCGAGGCTCAGGCGACCTCTCAGTCCGGAAGCAGCGACATTCTGACGTTGCCGATTCACAACTACGGCGACGTGAAGGGGCTCGCGGCCGAGCTCGAAGCCCGCGGCCCCCGCCGCTTCCCCATCGATGTCGCCGCCGTCGCGGGGCCCCACGAAGAAGCGGCCGAGCTCAAGCTCACCCTGCCGGACGGCTGGCGGGCGCAGCTGCCGCCCAACATCACAGCGCGCAGCGCGTTCGGGACGTACACGGCCGAGTACGGCCAGGAGGGTCGCGTGCTGCGCGTCGCACGCAAGCTCATCGGTCACAAGGGGGTCGAGCCGCCGGGCCGAATCGGCGACCTGATTCAGTGGCTGAAGGAGATGGCCAAGGACGACGTGCGCTACATCGTGCTCCAGCATCCACGCTGAATCACTTCATGATGATCATTTTTTTCGTGAATCGCTGCCCGTCGACGACCAGCTGGTAGATGTACACTCCAGACGCCGCCTGCTGGCTGGTGTTCCGGACGTTGCCGTCCCAGTAGGCGCTGTAGGCGCAGCCGTCGGCGCTCGAGCAGCTCAACTCCAGGTTGTCGAGCGCCTCCCCCGTCCCCTGCAGGATCGGCACCGCCACGAGCTGGGCGAGCACGTTGTAGACCTTCAGCGAGACCTTCGGCCGGTGACCATTGACAAACAACGCACCGTTCAGCGAGAACGGGATCGTGGTCGCCGGGTTGAACGGGTTCGGGTAATTCTGTTTGAGCTCTACCGTGGGTCGGGGCTCCTGCCCCCACGCCGGCCCCGCCACAACCCCCAGCCCCGCCACCCAAAGCCCGAGCCCCAGCACCGCCCAGGCGTACCGCTTCATCCACCGCTCCTTCTGCGAACGAGAAAAGAACCTTGGGACCGCACTCCTTGTCGAGTGAACCGTTCTAGGGCGCTTGGCGGAAAACTACGGGCCGCCTTTCCCCGCTGTCAACCGGGCCAGTACACGGGCGTCGCCGGCGCGGCGTGTGATGCCGCGGCGGTCGGCCCATTCGAGCAACGGGATCAAGTACTTGCGGGTGAGACCGAACCGGTCGCGCAACTCGGCCGGGGTCGCCTGGCCGAGCTCGGCGAGCGCTGCCTCAAGGCTCGTCCGGAACGCCTCCAGCGCCTGCCGCGCCGCGTAGCGTTCCTGATCGATCTGCTCGGCCCCGCCCTCGCGCGCCAGGTGCGCGAGCAGCGCCCGGATCGGCGCGCCGGGGAACTCGCGCTCCAGCTCTCCCAGCGTCGGAACCTGCCAGCGGGCCTCCACCAAGCGGCGGGTCAGGGTCTCCCTCAAGTCGCTGGTGCGGGCGTCGAAGGCGGGCCGCCACCCCGCGAGCCGCGCCACGCTCCCCGCAATCTCCAGCTTCCCCTTTCCCCCCCTCCCCCCGGTGCCAAGCTCCAGTATGGCATCGACCACACCCGGCGGAGGTGCCGGCGCTGCCACCGCTGCTCGCAGGGCCTGCAGCGACATCCCAGGATCGAGCGGATGCTCCTCGTGGTAGCGCCGGAGCACTTCGGCTAGGCGTGCCACTTCGGCCGTCACGACTCCGAGCGCGACAAGCGTGTCGCCCCAGCTTACGAGATCCGCCCCCGCCGCAGCGATGACGGGTGTCACGCGCTCCGGGGGACAACCCAGCCGTACGGACAGCGTCGCCACCGGCAGCCCGGCGAGCCCTGCCTCCAGTGCGAGCAGCCGCAATCGTTCCACCGGCGGCTGGTCCGCCGCGAGGCGTCGCTGGCGGAGCCTTGGCCGGGGCGCCGCGAAGGGGTCGAGCACGACGCCCCCGCCGATGGTCGTGACGGGCGAAAACGACCGCAGCACGAACCGGTCCCCGCCGCGGGCCACCAGGGGCGTCTCGAGGATCAGCCGCGCGACGCCCCGTTCGCCTGGCCCGATCGACCGCACCTGAACCACACGAGCCAGTACTTCGGCGGTGCCGAGGTGCACCCGGAGCCGGGTCCGAGAGGCGATCGGCTTGCGGGCTGCGGGGAGCAACTCGACGGCGGCGTCGAGCATCGTCGTGGCGCGCCAGCCCGCCCCCGTCACGACCACATGTCCGCGCGCCAGCTCGCTCTTGTCAACCCCGACCAGTGCCAACGCCGTGCGCCGACCGGGCACCGCCCGATCCGCTGCCTGGCTGTGCACTTCGATCGAGCGCACTCGCGCCTCGCGCTCGAGTGGCAAGAGCCGCACGACGTCCCCCACGGCCACCGTGCCGCTCCAGGTGGAGCCGGTGACCACCGTACCCGCCCCCGCCACCGCGAACACCCGGTCGATGGGCAGCCGGAACAAGTCCGCCGCCGGGCGTTCGATCAGGTCCTCCGCCACCCGCCGTAACACCGCTCGGAGCCCGTCCAACCCCTCCCCCGTCACGGCCGACGTAGTGACCGGATCCTCCCAGCGAACCCGGCTGGTCTTGAGGCGCTCGCTCAGCTCCGACCGTACCAAGTCGAGCCACTCGGGCTCGACCAGATCCCGCTTGGTGATCACGGGGATGCCGCGCGGCACGCCGAGCAGCTCGACGATGGCCAGATGCTCCTCCGTCTGCGGCATGATTCCCTCGTCGGCCGCGACCACGAGGAGGGCGACGTCGATGCCCGTCGCTCCCGCGAGCATGTTGCGGACAAACCCCTCGTGCCCTGGGACGTCTACGACGCTGGCCTGGACTTGGTCGCCGAGCGGCAGCGGGGCGAAGCCCAGGTCGATCGTGATCCCGCGGCGCTTCTCCTCCTCCCATCGGTCGGTGTCGACTCCGGTGAGGGCCTTTACGAGCGCCGTCTTGCCGTGGTCGATGTGGCCGGCGGTGCCGATTACGAAGCGGCGGATGGGACTGGAGTGGGGGGCGTGGAGGCCCACGCGCGACGCTCCCAGAAATCGAGGGCGGAGAGGGCGCCAGTCTCGCCGAAGTGGTGGCGCACGAAGCGGGCGACGAGGCGGCGATGGGCAGCGGCGTGCTGCGCGTCGAGCCGGGGCAACTCTTCCCGAGCGTCGGTCAGGGCGAGCAGGTCGCGATAGGCCTGCCGTGGCAGCCGCGTGAACGGCTGGGTCGGGGTGCAGCGGGGGCAAGCGACGCCGCCGTCGGCGATGCTGAACGGCACAGGGTCCTGGCCGTCGGAGGCGATGGCAGTGCCGTCCCGTACGCACGCCACGAGGGACGGCTCGAAGCCCAACACGCCCAGGAGCAGCCAGATCCCCCGCACTGCGGCGACGTCGATCGCCTCCGGGGACGCGCTCGCGAGCGCGTCGAGCGCGGTGGTGAATGTGTCGTACGCCGCGGGGAGTGGCGCCGGAGGCGCCATCTTGAGCATCACCTCGGCGAGCGCCGTCGCCCCCGCGAACCGCCCGACCTCGGCCGCCAGGTCGCGCCGCAAGTTGGCGAGATCGAACGCGGCAAGCGTGTGCAGCTCGCGCGTCTCGCGGAAATAGAGCTGCGCCGTCCCCTCGCTCAGCAGCTCGAGCCCTGCGCCGAAGCGGCTCTTCGGCCGCAGCGCTCCCTTGGCGATCGCACTCTGCACGCCCAGCTCCCGGGTCGCGAGCCGGACCACCTTGGAGGTTTCGCTGTAGCGATAGGTCTGGAGGACGACCGCGGGGGTGGTGACGAGCGCCATGGGGTCAAAGCTAACGGCGGCGCCGCGCCTATGGCACGACCGCCAGGGCGGTGGCGGAGGGGCAGACGCCCACCGCGACGGCCCGGAGCTCGTCGTAGTCGGGCGGCGCCGACAGCACATGCACGACGCCGGGGCTGGTACAGGCACCGGCGTCGAGCGCGTATACCCGGCCCCCCTGATCGATTGCCAGCCCGGTGACGCCGTCGCCGCCGGGCTTCAAGCCCTGCCCCGGCCCCCGCGTCACGGACCGCGTCAGGGTATTCACCTCCAGGATCCCGTCACTGATAGAAGAGATCAGCACGCGGCCCGACGGATGAAAGGCTGCGGCGCCCGGGGCCTCGCCCAGCCCGTTGATGACCACGAGCTCGGTGCGAGATGCCGGGTCGACGACAGAGAGCTTGCCGTCGCCGCGCATCGGATAGCCGGAGTTCACGACGTACAGCAGGCTGTCGTCTCCGACGGTGAGAAAGCGAGCGTTCGCCCCGGATAGCGGAATCGAGTCGACCGAGGGGCCACCGCAGCAAGGGATCGAGCTGAGCCAGCTCGGACCCGCCGGCGCGCCGTTCACGACATTGCCGTTCGCAACGAAGACGCGACCCCGCACGAAGGCGAGGGCCTGCGGGTACACGCCCACGTGAAAGCTGGCGGTGTCACCCGAGAGAAAATTGAGGCGCGTAACTGTGTTGAGCTTCGGGTTCGCGACCCAGGCGATCGAGTCGTCCTGGATCACCACACCCGTAGCGCCAGATCCCCTCGCAAGCGGCAAGACGACCACCGGGCGCACGCACAAGCCGGTGGTGCAGAGACCGGCGTTGTTGATCACGGCCACCGAGTCCGCGGAACCGAGGGGCACGAGCACCGTGCTGCCGCGACCCGCCGCAGTGATCGCTGCGCCGCCTGCCTGCAGGTCCACCGTCCGAACCGATAGATCCGCCGCCGCGACAAACGAGACGGTGTGGTTCGAGTTCACGACGGCGATCACCTGCCCGGACGAGCTCGTCTGCTCGAGCGCGTCGCTGCACCCGGCGGCGGCAAGGGCCACCGCAACCAACCACGCGTCGCGTCGCCTCACCCTTCCCCTTCTCCCTTCTTCCCGGGCCTCACCGGCCGAGCGTCAAGCGTCCGCCGAATAATAAGGTGCGGCGTCGGGCGGGGAAGTTTTTCACCTCGTCGTGGCGCTGGTCCAACAGGTTCTCGACCCGTCCGCTGAGCGTAAGCCCGGGGCGCGACCCGCGCGCTTTGACCAGGTCGCATTCGCCCGCCGCGTCGACTCGCGTGTACGACGGCAGCGTTACACGGGGGAACGGGAACGTCGAGAAGTCCTGGTCCGCTCGAGCTCCGACGTACGCGACCGTGAGCGTCACGCTGCCACGTCGTGGAAAGCCATGGGCGGCGCTCACGCGCGCGGAGTGCCGGGGCCGCCGCAGCAGCGGCTGGCCGGGTGCGAGCGCCGCGCCGGGCGTCGCGTCGAAGCCGGGATTCGTGACGTCGGTGTGGAGGTAGGTGTAGGTCGCAGCGAGCGACAGGAGCCGGAGCGGGAGACCGACGGTCAGCTCTACGCCACTGGCGACGGCGCCTCCGACGTTGGCGTAGTTCGGCGTGCCAGACGGCGCGCTGGGATTGTAGTCGATCATATCGACGAAGTGCTGCTCGAAGAACGTGGCCGCGAGCGTCGCCCGGTCATGGATCGCCTGCTCCACCCCGACCTCCCAGCTCCGCGAATGCTCGGGTCGCAAATTCGGGTTCCCGACCGAGAATCCGGTCGCGAAGTTTTCGAAGAAGGTCGGCTCGCGGAAGCCGGTCCCCGCGCCGGCGCGGATGCGCGTGCCGCGCGCGACCCGGTACACCGCGCCGACGCGGTAGGTGGCGTAGGTGCCGAAGCGCTGGTTGTCCTCGAGCCGCACGCCAGCTGTGAGGGACACTCGCCGGGCGACGTCCGCGACCGCCTGCCCGTACATCGCCCCGTTCCAGCGCGACGTGTCGATGGGTGGAGAGCTGCAGTCGCCGAAGCTCGTCTGGCACACGTTCGAGCTCGCGTCGTATTCCTGCTCCACGGCCGTCCCGGCGGTCAGCACGGTGCCGGCCGGGAGATGGAGGTTGAGGCGCAGGTCGGCGCCCGCTCGCCGCAACCGATCGAGGCTGTGGAACAGCGTGCTGTCCGCGGCGCTGTCGGGCCGGTCGTCGAAGCCGCCCCTGGTCGCGTGGTCGGTGAGCAGTAGCCGCGCTTCGATCCGTGGCGTGAAGTAGTGCCCCAGGTCGAGCCCGATCGTGGGACCGCTTCCGTAGTTGTATTGATTGTGGTCCACAGGGTTGCCCGCGCCGTCGGTCGGGAAATGATAGGTGTGGTCGTCGTACCGCAGCGAGAGAGTGGCGTCCGTGCGATCGTCGGGCGCGACGCGTACCAGCGCGGAGGCCACGGTGTTGCTGTAGTGATTGTTGAACGCGTATGTGCCGCCGCTCGTAAAGCGGGAGGCCGCGAACGAATAGCTGGCCCGTGCGCCGCCACCCGACGCCCGCACGTCCGAGTCGAACGTGCCGTAAGTCCCGGCCCAGACGCTCGCATCGGCGCCCGCCACCCCGATGCCCCGACGGGTGAGAATCTGCACCACCCCAGTGACCGCATCCGACCCGTACAACACGCTCCCCGGGCCGCGCACCACTTCGATGCGCTCGACGTTATCGGTGGTCAGGCTCGCGAAGTCGAAGGCGCCTCCGGGGTCGTTCACCGGGACGCCGTCCACCAGCACCTTCACATAGTTGCTTTGCCCGCCACGCAGGAACAGCGACGTTTGCCCCCCGAACGAGCCGGTCTGAACCACTGCCGCGGTCGGGATGTCCCGGAGCGCCTCGAAGACGGTGTGTAACCCCAGCGCCCGGAGCTCGACGCCGGTGAGCACCGTCACCGCGACCGTCACCGCGTCGACGCGCGTGGGGAGCCGGGTCGCCGTAACGACCACCGGCGTGACGTCGAGCGTATCGGTGGGCGCTTGGGAGGCGAGCGCTCCGGGGACGAGCGTAAGCCTGCAGGCTACGAGCCAGCGTCGCATCAGACACCGTCCTTTCCGCTTCGCAGCGGGATCATTTGGGGGGCGCCTTCGAATGGCGCGATCGCAACCGGCCAGCCGAAGACCCGCCGCACCGTCTCTGCGGTGAGCACCGCCGCCGGGCTGCCGCGCGCCACGGCCCGGCCTTCGGCCAGCAGCAGCACCTGGTCCGCGAACCGCGCGGCGAGGTTGACGTGGTGCGTGATCAGCACCACCGCGAGCCCGTGGCGGTCCGCCAGCGCGCGCACCAGCTCGAACAGCTCCATCTCGTGGCGTATGTCGAGGCTCGCGGTCGGCTCGTCCAACACCAGTAGCCTCGGCTCCTGGGCCAGGGCGCGGGCGAGCCGGACGCGCTGGTACTCGCCGCCCGAAAGCGTCCAGAGCCAGCGGTCGGCGAGTGGCACCACGTCGCAGCGCTCGAGCGCGCGGCTCACCGCCTCGTGGTCCTCTGGCCGCTCGCCAGCCCAGAGTGACAGATGGGCGAACCGTCCGAGCAACACGGTCTCGCGGACGCGCTGCGGGAAGGGGTTCTCCTCGCGCTGCGCCACGACGCCCACGATGCGGGCGAGGTCGCGCCGCGACCACGCGGCAGCGGCCCGGCCCAGGATTGCCGCCGTCCCCGCGCGGGGGGACAGGAGGCCGAGCGCCACCCGCACGAGCGTGGTCTTGCCGCTCCCGTTCGGACCGAGCACCGCGTGGAATGCGCCGGCCCGCAGAGCGAGGCTCACCCCGGCGAGGGCGTCCCGGACTGCCCCCGGGTAGCGATAGGCGACGTCGCGCGCGTCGAGAATCAGCTCGCGGTCCATCGGCGCAGCAGCAGCGCGAAGACGGGGACGCCGACGAGGGCCGTCACGATGCCCACGGGGAGCTCGCGCGGCGCCACGAAGGTGCGTGCGACGGTGTCCGAGAGGGCGAGCAGCGTCCCGCCGCCCAGGAAGGCGGCCGGGAGCAGCGGGCGATGCTGGTGACCCCACAGCGCGCGCATCGCGTGAGGGACCACTAGGCCGACGAAGCCGATGACTCCCGACACCGCCACCGCCGCCGCGGTGAGCAACGACGCTGCGAGGTAGACGCGCCGCTTGAGCGGCTCGACGTCGGCGCCGAGGTGGCGAGCGGGCTCCTCACCCAGGGCCAGAACGTCGAGCGGCCGGGCGGCGGCGAGCAGCACCAGGACCGGAAGTGGGAAGTAGACGCAGGCTACGAGCACGGTGTCCCAGGACGCGCCTGACAGCCCACCCCACAGCCACAGAAATGCGTTGCGCAATTGGGTCGCTTCGGAGAGCGACACGATCGCCGTGGTGACCGCCGACGCGAAGGCGCCGACCGCCACGCCCGCGAGGATGAGTACGCGCGGGTCGAGGGCCGATCCGCCCACCAGGCCGAGCCGGTAGACGAGGCCCATCGCGACGAGCGCCCCAGCGAAGGCCGCGAGCGGCAGCGCCCAGGGCCCCCCGATGCGCAGCGCGATGGCCAGCACGGCGCCGAGGCCCGCCCCCCCCGAAAGGCCGAGCAGGAACGGGTCGGCGAGTGGGTTGCGCACGAGGGCCTGAAGGCTCGCGCCCGAGAGGGCGAGCGCGCCGCCGACCAGGAACGCGAGGATCGCACGCGGCAGCCGCAGGGAGCGCACGATGTCCGAGGTCATGAGATTGGCGAGCGGCACATGCGCGGGCCCCACAACGACGGCCAGCACGAATGCCGCCGCGGCGGCCACACCCAGCCCGAGCCACCTCATCGGGTCGCCGCCAAGGCGCGGCGCAGCGCGGCCACCGCCTGCGGCGCCCGGGGAGACGGACGGGCGAACAGCGAGCCCCCCAGCACCGCGAAGCGGCGCTCGCGCACAGCCCGGACCACTTGCCATTCCCGGCGCGCAGCCCACGCCGGCACCGCGGGCGCCCCGGAATCGGCGAGCACGGCGATGACGTCGGGATCACGCGCGGCGATGGTCTCGAGTGATACCGTCGCCGAGGCCGCCGGGATGTCGTGGAACATGTTCTCGGTGCCAGCGAGCGTCGCGAGCTCGTCGAGGTAGCTGCCGCCGCCGATCACCATCGGGGGGTTGTCCCACACGACGAACGCGACGCGTCGCCGGGCCGCCGCGGGCGCCGGGGGAGCAGGCGCGTGCAGCAAGCTGTCGATCCCGCGGGCGAGGGACGCGCCTGCCGCCCCGCGACCGGTCAACGTCGCAACGAGCCCCGCTGCGCGGGCCAGGTCCTCGAGCCGATCTTGCCGCACCACCGCGGCGGCGATGCCCAGCCGCGCGAGCTGTTGGGCGGCGGTCTCGTTCAGCGCGGATCGGTACAGGATCACGAGATCGGGTCGCCGCGCCGCCACGGCCTCGAGGTTTGGATTGAGCCCGTCGCCCACACTCGGCACGGCGCGCGCTGCCGGGGGATAATCGCACCAGGTGGTGCGGCCTACGACCCAGTCTCCCGCGCCGAGGGCGAAGAGCAACTCGGTCACGGCGGGAGACAGTGAGACGATGCGTCGGGCAGGGGCGGACAGCGTTACGCGCCGGCCGGCGTCATCCGTGACGGCGACGCCGCCGGGGGACGTGGGGGGCGGGGGGGGCGGGGGGGGCGTCGCGCGGTCCGTCGGCTGGCACGCCAGAGCGGCGGCCGCCAAGAACAGGCCCGCGAGGTGGGTGCGATGTGCCCAGCGGCGCATAGCAAGCAACCCACCCCCGACGGAAGCGGAGATGGGCTAGCGTCTGCGCCCGGTGCGCAGCGCCACCATCCCTCCCGCGAGGGATCTACAGGTGGCGCGAACGGAGAGGTCTCCTGGCTTCGGGCGGTCGGCTCGCCTTCCCGAGTGATGACACCCAGTGGCGTTGAGCCGCGGGCGCAGCGTGCTGCGCTCCCACATGCCCGTTACAGTGGCGGGGCCGCGCCGGATTCGCACCGGCTTCCGTGATTCCCCGTTCGCTTTGTGTGCTACGATCGCTAGTCTATCGAGGTGATCGCAGCAACGCAAGCCACGTTGTTCACACCTTCAGGGTGTGAACGCGGTCGGCTGAGCGGGCCGGCGGCGCAGCGCCACCACGAATCCCACAGCGAGCGCCGCTGCCGCCACGATTACGACGAACGGCACGAAGGACGCCGCCTGGACGTCGCGGCTGGCCGCAAAGGCGATCGTGACCGCTGCGCCGGCGGCCAGGGCACGGGTGCGGTAGCGCGCGAAGCGACGAGTCTCGATCTCCTGCACGCCAAGCGTGTCGAGCTGGGGGGCCGTCACGGTCGCCGTGGTGTCCTCGACGAGCAGATCCACTTCAGCCGTGGGCTGGTCGATGGGGACTGCGAGCCGCGGCGTGGTCGCGGGAAGGACGTAGCCGTAGCTCAGCTGCTTCGCTTCGCCGGGCGGGATGGGCCCGAACACCGCCACGCGGTCGCCGCGCAGCGCGACCGCCTGCGGGGAGAGGTCGCCTTGCGCTACCTGAAATTGGATCGCGTCGGCCGGGATGGCGCCCGCCCAGGTAGGCTGGAGCGTGTCGGCCGCGATGCGCGTCTTCCGGCCGGGGTTCACCAGCTCGACTAGCTCGAGCACGCTCCTTGTCCCGTCGCGCTGCTGCCGCGCGACCGTCAGCAAGCGCCGGGCGACCTGCACGCCCGGCCCCGCCGACGTGGTGTCGTACACGAGCAGCGGCCGCAGGTCGGCGCGCGGCCGCGAGGCGGTCACCGGCTCGGAGAAGTACGCGATGCCGTCGTACCAGCTGGAGACGACGTAGATCGCAGTCGTGTCGGGGCGGCCCATGTTGAGGGTGAACACGCCGCGCCCGTCGGTGCGGGTCGAGTCGATCGGTCCCCCGGCCCCCCCCATCGTCACCCGGTGCAGCACTACCCAGGCGCGCGCCAGCGGCGTGCCGTCCGGCCCACCGTGCACCACCCGGCCCGAAACCACCACCCGCTGTGCGAGGAGATCGCCGCCGGCGCCGCCCACCAGGCAGGCCAGGGTGAACGCCTTACGGAGTGAACTTGCCGAAGTCTTCAGGATCGAGGTTCTGGAGGTACGACTTGAGCTTGTCGGGGTCGAGCGTTTCGGTGCTGGCCTCGCCGCCCGGCTCGCCGGTCTCGACCGACGTGAGCGCGAGCAGGTTCTCGGTCGTGAAGATCGGCGCCTTGAGTCGCAGCGCGACCGCGATGGAGTCCGACGGCCGCGCGTCGACCTGAATTACCGCGTCCCCCCGGTAGATGTGCAGCTCGGCGTAGTACGTGTTGTCCTTCACCTGGGTGATGATGACCTTGCGGAGGTCCGCCCCCAGGCCGAGGATCACCTGCTTCAGGAGATCGTGCGTCAGCGGCCGGGCGAACTTGACGCCGGCGAGCTCCATCGCGATGGCGCTCGCCTCGGCCGGCCCGATCCAGATCGGGAGCACACGCTCCCCTTCCTGCTCCTGAAGGATCACTACCGGGGTGTTGGTGGTGCGATCGAGCCCGAGATGCGCGACTCGCACCTGGATCACGTTGGCCGTCAGGTGCCCATCTCCCAGGAGGCGAGGTAATGCTCCTGCTCGGGCGTCAGGGTGTCGATGGTAGCGCCCATGGCCTGGAGCTTGAGCCGCGCGATTTCGGCGTCCAGCTCGCGGGGGATGCGGTGCACGTCCTTCGCGAGACGCTTCGCCTGCTGCACCACGAACTCGGCGGCGAGCGCCTGGTTCGCGAACGACATGTCCATCACGCTCGCGGGGTGACCCTCCGCGGCCGCGAGATTGATCAGCCGCCCGTCGGCGAGCACGAAGATCCGCTTGCCGTCGAGCCGCCACTCCTCGACGAACTCGCGCACCCGCGTCGGGCCTTGCCCCGCCTGCTTCAGGCCCGCCAGGTCGATCTCCACGTTGAAATGCCCCGAGTTCGCGAGCACCGCGCCGTCCTTCATCGCCCGCATATGCTCCAGCCGGATCACGTTGACGTTCCCGGTGAGCGTCACGAACACGTCGCCCACACGAGCCGCCTCGGCCATCGGCGCCACCCGATAGCCATCCATCTGGGCTTCGAGCGCCTTGAGCGGGTCGATCTCCGTCACCACCACGGTCGCCCCCGCGCCGCGCGCTCGCATCGCGAATCCGCGGCCGCACCATCCATACCCCGCCACCACCACCGTGCTCCCCGCGATCAGCAGGTTCGTCGCGCGTAAGATCCCGTCGAGCGTCGACTGGCCGGTGCCGTAGCGGTTGTCGAACAGGTGCTTGGTGTCCGAGTCGTTCACGGCGATCACCGGAAACTGGAGCACGCCGTCTCGCGCCATCGCCTTCAGACGGATCACGCCGGTCGTAGTCTCCTCCGTGGAGCCGATCACCCCCGAGACGAGCGCCTTGCGCTCTGCCGGTGACAACGTCTCCACCCACTGCCGCACCGGCGGCGCGAGGTCGTCGAGGCGGTTCAGGGCGATCATATGCAGCGCCCCAACCAGGTCGGCCCCGTCGTCCATCGTGACGTCGGGCCGGTGCGCCAGCGCGGCACGGATGTGGCCGTAGTAGGTGGCGTGGTCCTCGCCCTTGATCGCGAACACCTTGATCCCGTGATCCCGGACCAGGTGGGCCGCGACGTCGTCCTGGGTGGAGAGCGGGTTGGAGGCGCACAACGCCACGTCCGCTCCCCCGGCCTGGAGCGTGACGGCGAGGTTCGCAGTCTCGGTCGTCACGTGGAGGCAGGCCGAGAGTCGACGCCCAGCGAGCGGCCGCTCCCGCGCGAACCGCTCCCGCAGTTGCCGCAGAACCGGCATCGAGCGCTCGGCCCACTCGGTGCGGCGACGTCCTTCGGCGGCGAGGTTCAGGTCCTTGATATCGGAGGCAGCGGCCGGCCGCGCCGTCGTCGTCATGCCGTCACTCTCTTCGACGCGTAGTGCTTGGAGCGCTGCACGGCGAGCCGCAGGTCCTCCACGCGGTTCGTCTGCTCCCAGGTGAACAGGTCGACATCCTTGTTCACGTCCTTGTCGACGAAGCGCCGATGCTCCGGCGTGCGGCCGAAGTGACCGTACGACGCCGTGGCCCGGTAAATGGGGTTACGCAGGCTCAGCGCCTTGATGATGCCGAGGGGGGTGAGGTCGAAGACCTCGCGCACCGCGGCTTCGATCGCCTCGTCAGGGACCGCGCCGGTGCGGAAGGTGTCGATCATCACGGAGACCGGCTGGGCCACGCCGATCGCGTAGGCGACCTGAGCCTCACAGCGGGAGGCGAGCTTCGCGGCCACGACGTTCTTGGCCACCCAGCGCATCGCGTAGGAGGCCGAGCGGTCGACTTTGGACGGGTCCTTGCCGCTGAACGCGCCGCCGCCGTGCCGCGCCATCCCGCCGTAGGTGTCGACGATGATCTTGCGGCCGGTGAGCCCTGCGTCTCCTTGGGGGCCGCCCACCACGAAGCGCCCGGTCGGGTTGATCAGGATGTCCACGTCCTCCACGTCGAAGCCGGTGTCGGCAAGCACCGGGCGGACGACCAGGGCGATGACGCCTTCGCGTAGCTCGGAGTTGTCGATCTTGTCGGAGTGCTGTGTGGAGACGACCAGCTTACTCACGCCTACGGGGCGGCTGCCCTCGTAGATCACGCTCACCTGGGTCTTGCCATCGGGCCGCAGCCACGGGAAATCCCCCGCCTTGCGCACCGTGGCGAGCCGCTCGGCGAGCCGGTGCGCCAACACGATGGGCAGCGGCATGAGCGACGCGGTCTCGTCCGAAGCGTAACCGAACATCATCCCCTGGTCCCCGGCGCCTCCGCGGTCCACGCCCAGGGCGATGTCGCCGGACTGGCGGTCGATGGTTGTGAGGATCGCGCAGGTTTGCGCGTCGAACCCGAAGCTCGCGTCGGTATAGCCGATCGCGCTGATGGTGCCCCGTACGATGTCAGGGATGTGGACGTACGTGGTCGTGGTGATCTCGCCGGCCACGACCGCCATCCCGGTGGTCACGAGTGTCTCGCACGCGACGCGGGCGCCGGGATCCTTAGCGATGATGGCGTCGAGCACGGCGTCCGAAATCTGGTCGGCGATCTTGTCCGGATGGCCTTCGGTCACCGACTCGGACGTGAACACGTGGCGTTGCGCGGGCATCTTGTGATCCGACGAGGGTTTAGACGTTCAAGCTAGCGGTGCGCCGCCCCGCCGGCAACCGGGCGTCGGGATCGAGCAGCTTCAAGTCGACGGCCTCGGCGAGCGCGGGGCGGAGCAGCTCGAGCACTGCGTCGGCGGTGCGCACGGCGAGCGCCGACTCCGCCGCCGAGCGCGCGCGCGCCGCGCTCACGCGTCGCACCATCCATTTCACGAGCGGCAACGCGGGCGGCGCCACCGAGAGCGTGTCGTAGCCGAGCCCGATCAAGAGAAACGCCGAGAGCGGCTCCGAGGCCATCTCGCCGCACACGCTCGCCGGCTTGCCGGCCGCGCGCGCCGCGTCGACCACCATCTTGAGGAGCCGCAGCACACTCGGGTCGTGGGGATTGAAGCGGTCCGCAAGGCGCGCATTACCGCGGTCCACGACGAGCGTGTACTGCGTGAGGTCGTTCGTGCCGACGCTCAGGAAATCGCTCACGGCCGCGAGTCGATCGGCCATCACCGCCGCCGCGGGCGTCTCCACCATCACGCCCACAGGCACCGACGACGCGGCCTCGACGCCCTCCCGCTTCAAGTTCGCCGCCTCCTCGCCGACGATCACGCGCGTGCGGTCCACCTCGTCGAGTCGCGTGACGAGCGGGATCATCACCTGGATGTCCGCGTGCGCCGCGGCGCGCAGCGCCGCTCGCACCTGCGTGCGGAAGATCTCGGGGCGGTCGAGGCAGACGCGGATCGCCCGCCAGCCGAGCTGCGGATTCGCCTCGGCCTGGACGCGGAACGGGCCCGGCAGCTTGTCGCCGCCCAGATCGTAGGTGCGGATCACGACAGGGTGTCCCGTAAACGCCTCGCCCACGCGGCGAAAGTACTCGGCCTGCTCGTCCTCCGTGGGCAGCGTCGTGTGGCTGGTGATGAGGAACTCGGTGCGCAGCAAGCCCACGCCTTCCGCCCGGTGCTGCTGGGCGGCGCGGATTTCGTCGGGGAGGTCGACGTTACCGCGCAGCAGGATGCGCACGCCGTCGGTGGTGACCGCCGGCTGCTCGACCACCTCCTCGAGCTGGGACGCGAGCTCGCGCCGCCGCCGCTCGCGCGCCCGCGCCTCGGCGATCTCCTGCGCCGTCGGGTTGAGGAGGACGGTGCCGCGGGTGCCGTCCATCACCACGGTCGTGCCCTGCTCGATCCGCTGCATCGCGCCCGCCACGCCGAACACCGCGGGAATCCCGATGGAGTGCGCCAGTATCGCGGCGTGCGAGGTGCGCGTGCCCTCCTCGCTCACCAGCCCGACGACGTGCTCGCGATCGAGTTGCACCGTGAGTCCGGGGCCGAGCTCCCGCGCCACCACCACCGACGGCTGAGTGATCCCCTCCCACAGCTCCTCCGCGCCGCGGTGCATGAGGTGCTCGATCATCCGGATCGCCACGCCCGAAAAGTCGGCGAGGCGGTCCTTCAAGCGTGGGCTGCCGGTCGCGGTCCACATGTCGCGTACTTCAAGCGCCTTGAACTCGAATGCCTTCTCGGCCGTGAGGTGGTTCTCACGGATCAGCTCCGCGACGCCGGAGAGGAACTCTTTGTCCTCGAGCATGAGGAGCTGGGCGTCGAAGATCCGAGCCTCGTCGACGCCGGCGCGGTCCTCGGCTTTCGCCTTCAGCTCCTGGAGGTAGCGCTTCACATCGCGCACGGCGGCGCGCAGCCGACGTACCTCCTTCTCCACCTGAGAGCGCGGCACCACGCGGTGCGGAACCTCAGGCATCGTCCAGCGCACCACGACCGCAGGACCCACCGCGATCCCCGCCGACACGCCGATCCCTTTGAGGAGCCGCTCGCTCATGCGCCCTCTTCCGTCGCTCTGTCCTCGGCGTCGCGCAGCTCCGCCTCCCGCAGCTCCGCCGTCAGGTGCATCTCGTGAAAGCCGTCGGCCACAAGCGCCAGCAGCGCTGCCATGGCCGCGTCCGCGTCCTCACCGTCGGTCTTGATGAAGACCGACGAGCCGCACTCGGCGGCGAGCATCATCACCCCCATGATGCTCTTGCCGTTCACAGCGAGGTCGTCCTTGCGGACTTGGACGGCCGACTTGAAGCGGTTCGCCACTTTGACGAACTCCGCCGCGGGCCGCGCGTGCATGCCCAGGGGGTTCACGATCTTCGCCTCCCGCTCGATCACCGCCATACCCAGCCCGCCAGTGCGGCGACGGCGAGCAGCGCCAGGCCGTAGCGCAGTCCCGTGAGTCTCCCTCGCCCCCACCACAGGAGCGCGCAGCCGGCCGCCGCGGCCCCGAACAGCAGCCCCCGCGCCCATCCGGTGAACCCCGCGGCCAGGTAGCCGGTTGACAGCGGCAGCGCGGCGCCCACCACGAGCGCCATCGCCGGGCCGCTCCACGCCGCGGCCCGCTGCAGGAACGGCTGGTGCAGAGCAGCCGCGACGCGCACGCCGTGTGCCCAGCCCGCCCGCAGCGCCCACCACCGGAGCGCGACGTGGCCGACGTTGTACACCACCAGGAAGCCCAGAATCGCGCCCATCCCGAGCCCCAGCGCCACGCCGATCAAGGCGAGGCCCGACGTCACCGGCAACCACCCTGCCCACACGAGCCGGTCGCCGAGCGACCCGAGCGGACCGCACAACGCGCTGCGCAGCCGCTCCACCTGGTTGGGCGTCGCGCCCTCGTGCTCGGCCCGCGCCGCGGCGCCCACGGCGAGCCCGCATAGGTACGGGTGCGCGTTGAAGAAATGCGCCCCGCGCGCCACCGCCGCCCGGTACGCGGCCCCGTTCCCCGCCGCTTGCAGATCGCGCAGCAACGGCTCCTCGGCCACGCCCACGCCGATCCCCTGCAGGCGCTCGTAGTTCCACGACCCCTGCACGGTGAACAGCCGCAGCAGGCTGCGGCCGAGCGGGGGACGGGGCGCGCTGGTCACCGCAGCCACGCCAGCACCGTGCCGCCGGCGATTCCGGCGACGAACCAACCCAGGTTCGCCCCGCGGCCCACCACGCGGAGGGTCCCCGCGGTCGCGGCCGCGATCGCGGCGGCGACCGCCGCGACACCCAGCAACGTCACGCCCCGCAGCGGCAGCGTGCCGGCGAAGTAGACGCGCACCACCTGCGCGAGTCCGAGCCCTGCCGTGGTCACTGCTGCCGCGCGGAGCGCGTCGCGCGCGATGGCCGTGACATGTAGCCGCACCAGCAGGTGCGCATCCCCTGCCTCGAGCCGCCCGGCGACGGCCTGCACCGCACGTGCGGTCGCGCGCCGCACGACGGACATGCTCATCCCGCCGAGCATCCCCGTGACGAGCCCCACTAGCGCGCCGAGCCCGAGCCCCAGCGTCCCGGCCGCGGCGTGTGCCGTGCTCACCGCGGCGACGGTAGCCGGACCGTACTCCGGGTAGCGAACCGCGCCCATCGGCATCACGTCGTACTGGAACAGCTCGAACAGGACGCCGAGCTGGAGCCCGGTCGCGAGGTCGCCGAGGATCGCTCCGGCGACGGACCCGGCCACGATCGGGCGCGCGATCATCATCTGCGGCACGCTCACGAGATCGAGCCCGACGAGCGTGCCCCACACGAGCAGGAAGGCCTGCAGCTCCAGCGTCACGCGAACTCTTGGAGCGGCACGGGCCGGGCGGTGGGCACGTCCTGGGCCGTGACCTCGACGCCTTGCGCCGCCAGCTCCCTGAGCTTGGCCGCCTCGGCGTCGCTCAGGTACACGTAGCGCAGCCGCTCCGAGCGCCCGGGCTGGTGATGGATGCCGCCGACGTTGACCCGCTTCACCCGATGACTGTTGCTCGAGAGCGCCGCCAGCGCGTCGATGCCGGCCGCGATTACAATCCCGGCCCGCGGATCCGCTTCCCACTCCGGGAGTCGCCGGGCGGCTTCGGCCGTGGACGCGAACACCACATCGATGTGCGGCGGGACGCCCATGCGGTAGAGATCTTGCTCCCATTCGCTGGCGCGAACCGCGTCGTCCACCACCACGATGAAGCCGACGTGGAGCGGCTGTCCCCAGCCCACGACCACCTGACCGTGAATCAAACGGTCATCGATGCGGTAGAGCTCGATGCTCATGCCGCCGGCGTGCGGATCGCCTTGCTACCCGCCTCCGCGGCGCGGCGTGCGGCCTCGAGCGGCGGCAGGTCGCGGTGGAACACGAAATCGAGCAGCATCGCCAGGTTGACGCCCGTGACCACGGCCACGTTCGTCCTGCCCTTGGCGAGCCGGATGGAGCTCGTGAGACAGGAGCCGCCGGGGAGGTCCACGAACAGCACCGCCGGTTGCTCGGCGATCGCCGCGGTGACCCGCGCCGTCAACGCGCCCGAATCGCAGCCCTCGTTGCTCACCGGCACGAGGGCGTCCTCGACCCCGGTGATCGCCGCGACGGCCGCCTTCAGCGCCTGCGCCACCGCCGCGTGCGAGACGATCACTCCGCGCAGCGGCTCACTCATAGTCCTCCTCGAGGTATTGCTGCAGCTCGCGCTGCTCCGCCATCCGCTTGAGCAGCCGCTCGTTGAAATGCTTCGCCGAGTCCACGCCGCTGTAGCGCAGCAGGTGGTTCATCGCCACGACCTCGCAGATCACGGTGAGGTTCTTGCCCGGGTTGAGGGGGACGGTCACGAGCGGGACGGTGATCTCGAGCAGCTGCGTCGTCTGCCCATCGAGCCCGGTGCGGTCGTATTCGCGCCCGGCGTCCCAGTCCTCCAGCTGCACCACGACCTCGATGCGCTTCTGCTGGCGCACCGCGCGGACGCCGAACAGCGCGCGGATGTCGATCAAGCCCACCCCCCGGATCTCCATGTAGTGCCGTGCCAGCTCGTGCCCACGACCGATCAACACGTCGTTCCCGTGGCGGGTGACGTGGACGACGTCGTCCGCGACCAGCCGGTGCCCCCGCTCGACGAGATCGAGCACGCACTCGCTCTTGCCGATCCCGGAGCGACCAAGGAAGAGCAAGCCCACGCCGAACACGTCGGCGAGCGAGGCGTGTACCGTGGTAGTCGGCGCGAAGGCGTCGTCGAGGAACGGCTTCAGGCGCCGGTAGAACTCGGCGGTCTTGAGCTTCGTGCGGATCACGGGGATGCCCTGGTCGCGCGCGAGCTCCAGCAGCTCGGGCGGCGGGTCCTGCGCCTTCGAGATGACGACGCACGGCAAGTCGAACCGGAAGAAGGTCTCGAGCGACGCGCGGCGCTCGGCGGCGCCGAGCGAGGCGAGGTAGGTGATCTCCGTCTCTCCCAGCACGTGGATGCGATGCGCAGCGAAGCGCTTGGTGTAGCCTGCGAGCGCGAGGCCCGGGCTCGACGCCTCCGGCGTAGGGATGAGGCGGTCGAGGCCTACGTCCCCCGTCAGGGCCTCGAGCTGCAAGGGATCGCCCTTGCGCTCAAGCAGGTCGCGCACCCGGGGTCCGGTCACCGGGGCTCACGCCCGACGGCGCGGCGGGCGGCCGCCACGCGGCGTCGCTTCGGCGCCGCCTTGCCGAGTTGGCGGCGCACCCGGGCCACGGCGAGGTCGAGCGCCGAACGGTGGTCTCCCCCCTCGGCGGTGGCGACGTGCACCACGCCGCGCCCGGCGTGGACCCGGACCTCCACCGTGGGCGTACCGTGGTCCGCGCTGAAGAGCACCTGCCCGTCGTGGGGCCGCGTCGCGACCCGGCTCAACCGCTCGACGAGCGTCCGCGCCCGGGTGCGCAGTTCGTCGGGGATCTCGCAGTGACGTGCGGTGATCGTGATGCGCATGGTCAACCCCCCTGAGCGATAACGCGCTGGAGATGCGCCTCTGTGGCCCGGGCCGCGCGCTCCCACGACAGCTGCTCCGCGAACGCGCGCGCCCCCCGCCCCAAGCGGGACACCAGCGCCGGCTCGGCGGCGAGCGCGAGCATGCGGTCCGCCAACGCCCGCTCGTCGCCGTGCGGGACGAGGAACCCGGTCTCCCCGTGGCGCACCGATTCCCGCAGTCCGGGGCTGTCGGAGGCGAGCGCCGGCGTGCCACACGCCGCCGCTTCGACGTTGGAGATGCCCCACCCCTCCTTCTGGCTCGGGAGCACCACCGCCCACGCCCGGCGCAGCAAACGGCGCTTCTCCGCATCCGGCACGAACCCGAGGAACCGAACCGCGTCCACCTGGCTCAGCGCTCGCGCCAGCCGCTCGAGCCGGAAGCGGTCGTCTCCCTGCCCCGCGATCTCGAGCGTAACGTCGGGGCGCTCCGCTCGAGCCAGGGCCAGGGCCCGGACCGCCGTCTCCACTCCTTTATAACGCTTGAGACGCCCCACGTACAAGAACGTCGGCGCTCCCGCCCGCGGCGTCCCGCCATCCGGGGAATACCACGCCGCATCGACGCCCGGGTAAATGACTTCCACGCGCTGCCGCGGGATCCCACGCCGCACCAGGTCGTCGCGGGTGCTGTCGGAGATCGCGTGAAACGCCGCCCGTCGGTACACCCGCGGGATCAGCTGCTCGGCAGCCCAGACGACCGCTGCGATCGGCCAGCTCGCTTCCGCGAACGCGGTCGCGCCAAAGAGGTGCGGCACGATCACGCAAAACGGCAGCTCCGTGAGCTGCGTGAGATAGAGCGGCAGCTTGTTGATGTCCTCGACGAGGATGTCGTAGGAGCGGGTGTGGAGCAACCGTCCCACGACGGCGCGGGCCCGCAGTGCGAAGCTGTGGCGCCCCCCCGAGCGGTGCACGCGCATCCCATCGAGGACTGTCTGGGCCGCGCCTCCGGGCCAGCCGCTCGCCACCAGGTCGACCGTATGCCCCCACCCGGCCAGGCGGCCGAAAATCTCGTGGAGGTGGATCTCGGCGCCGCCGGCATGCGGATTCTCGCGGTCGTTCCAGTTGACCAGCAGGATCCTCACAGCGCGCCGTACTCCCGCGCGACCGCGTCGAGCACCCCGTTCACGAACGCGGGCGCCTTGGCGCCCGCGAACCAGTGGGCGAGCTTCACCGCCTCGTCGATCACGACGCGCGGGGGCGTCGCCCCCTCGGCGAGCTCGGCGAGGGCCAGGCGCAAGATGCTCTTCTCCACCACGCCCACGCGGTCGAGGCGCCAGTGCTCGGCTGCGTCGGCGACGCGGCGGTCGAACTCGGGGAGCCCCGCGATCGCCTTGGCCGCGAGGTCTGCGCCGCGGTCGAACCCCTCGGGTCGATGGCCGAACCCGCCGGCGACGCGCGCGACCACCGTCGCGATCGACGGGCGGCCCGACAATTCCCATGCGTAGAGAAGCTGCAGCGCGCGGGCCCGCGCCTTAGTCTCGGGGCGCTGCACGAGTGAGCTGGGCCAGCACGTCGGCCGTCGTGAGCGCCGCTGCCGCCGCCTCGTAGCCTTTGTTACCGGCTGTGCCGCCCGCCCGCGCCATCGCCTGGTCGAGCGACTCGGTCGTCAGCACGCCGAACCCGACGGCGAGTCGATGCGCGAGCGCGACGTTGCCGAGCCCGCGCGCCGCCTCGCCTGCGACGTACTCGAAGTGCGGCGTCTCGCCCCGGATCACGCAGCCGAGCGCCACGATGGCCGCGTACCGGCCGCTTGCCGCCGCCGCTTCCGCCGCGACCGGCAGCTCGAAGGCGCCCGGCACCCAAACCACGTCGACCTGCGCCTCGGGCACGCCCTTCTCGCGGAGGCACTGCCGCGCGCCCTCCAGCAGACGACCGGTGACGACCTCGTTGTAACGGGCGACGACCACGGCCACGCGGACTTGACGCGGCGCGCGGGGCGAACCCAGGAGCTCGGCCACGATCAGTGCGTGAGCAGGTGGCCGAGCTTATCCCGCTTGGCGTCGAGGTAGGAGCGGTTCTCGTCCGAGGGGGTCATGACGATCGGAACGCGCTCGACGATCTCCAACCCGTAGCCCTCGAGCCCGACCAGCTTCATCGGGTTGTTGGTGAGCACCCGGATGGAGGAGAGCCCGAGGTCGAGCAGGATCTGCGCCCCGATGCCGTAGTTGCGGAGGTCGGGCTTGAAGCCGAGCTCGCGGTTGGCGTCCACGGTGTCGTGGCCGGCGTCCTGGAGCTCGTAGGCCTTGAGCTTGTTGAGAAGGCCGATCCCCCGGCCCTCCTGATCGAGATACACCACCACACCGCGGCCCTCGGCCGCGATCATGCGCATGGCGCTGTGCAGCTGCCAGCCGCAATCGCACCGCGCCGAGCCGAACACGTCGCCCGTCAGGCACTTCGAGTGCATGCGCACGAGCACGCGCGACTGCCCGGCCACGTCGCCGTACACCAGTGCCACGTGCTCCGCCGCATCCACGTCGTTCCGAAAGCCGATGATCGTGAACTCGCCGTACGGCGTGGGGAGGCGTGCGTGGGCGACCCGGTGCACCAGGCGCTCGTTCGCGAGGCGATACGCGACCAGCTGCGCGACCGTGATGAACGCAATCCCGTGCCGCTCGGCGAACCGCTCCAGATCGGGCCGCCGCGCCATCGTCCCGTCGGGGTTCAGGATCTCGCAGATCACTCCCGCGGGGTAGAGCCCCGCGAGCCGGGCGAGGTCCACGCTCGCCTCGGTCTGGCCCACGCGCTGCAGCACGCCGCCGGGACGCGCCCGCAGCGGGAAGACGTGGCCCGGCCGGCGCAGGTCGCCCGGCACCGTGGCCGGATCGATCGCGACGTGCACGGTCGTCGCCCGATCGCGCGCCGAGATGCCGGTCGTGACCCCGAAGCGCGCGGCGGCGTCGATCGAAACGGTGAACGCAGTCTCGTGCGCCTCGGTGTTGTGCTCGGCCATTTGCGTGAGTCCCAGCGCCTGGCACCGCTCCGGCATGAGCGTCAGGCAGATGAGCCCGCGCGCGTGCGTCGCCATGAAGTTGATCATCTCGGGCGTGACCCGTTCGGCGGCGCCCACCAGGTCGCCCTCGTTCTCGCGGTTCTCATCGTCGGCCACGATGACGAGCTTCCCCGCGCGGACGTCCGCGATCGCCTGCTCTATGAGACGGTGCGGCATAGTTGCCTCACGTACTTTCCCAGCGTGTCGCCTTCCACGTGCACACGGTCGCCGACCCGCAGCGTTCCGAGGGTCGTGTGCTCGCGCGTGAACGGGATCAACGCAACCTGCACCACGTCCGGCCCGGGGAGTGCGTTGATCGTCAGGCTCACGCCGTCCAAGGTGATCGATCCCTGCGGGATCGCGATCTCGCGCACGTCGCGCGGCACACGCACGTCGTACACCCACGCGTCGCCCCGCCGCTCGGCCCGCTCGACCGCCGCCACGCCGTCCACATGCCCCTGCACGATGTGGCCCCCGAGCCGGTCTGCCGCCCGCACGGCGCGCTCCAGATTCACCTTCCTACCGGTCACGTATTCGCCGAACAGCGTCCGGCCTTGCGTGGTCTCGATCACGTGGACCGTGAAGGCCCCTTTCACGACCCGCTCGACGGTGAGACACGCGCCGTTGACGGCGACGCTCTCGCCCGGCTTGAGGCCCCGGTAGGGAGCGCGGATCCTCAGCATGAGGCCGGGTTCCCCTTCCCGCTTCCCCCTTCCCCGGCCTTTCCCCCCGTTGCGCGAGACGTGCTCGACCCGCCCGATGGCGCTCACGATTCCGGTAAACATAGTCGCCTGTCCAATACCAATAATGTATCCGGGCCCATTGCGCGCCGCTCCACCGGCGTCCAGCGTGGCGCCTCGGGGAGCGGCGCTGCCCCCACGCCCGGAAAGGCCGGGACGGCGCCTTCTCCCAGCCACACCGGGGCCTGGATCCAGTACAGCCGATCGACGAGTCCTTCGGCCAGCAGCTTGGCGCCGAGCGCCCCGCCCCCCTCACACAGCACCGAGTGGATCCCGGCGCCGCGCAGCATGCGCAGGCCGTCGGCGAGAGACGCCGGTCGGAACACGCGCACGCCGCTCCGCTCGAGCAACGTGACGCTCGCGACCGGCGCGTCGGGCGACGCCATCACCCAGGTCGGCACCTCGCGCGCCGTCTTCACGAGGTCCGCGGTCTCGTTCAGCATCGCGCGCCGGTCGAACACGACGCGCACGGGCGGTCGCCGCGGCGTGAGCGGGCCGCGCACCGTGAGCTGCGGGTCGTCCCGCAGGGCGGTCGTCCCGCCCACGGCGATGGCGTCGAATCCCGCGCGCAGCCAGTGCACGTACTCGCGCGCCGCCTCACCCGACACCCAGCGCGAGCTCCCGTGCGCGTCCGCGATCCGGCCGTCGATCGAGGTCGCGAGCTTGAGGGCGACGAACGGTCGCTCGGCCTGCGTGTGCGCGAACAGGAACGCCGCGTTGAGCGCCGCCGCCGCCTCGGCCAGCACGCCGAACGAGACGGCCACACCCTTGCCGCGCAGCACCTCCGCCCCGCCCCGTGCCTGGGGGTCGGGATCACGGACGGCGGCGACGACCCGCGCCACCCCCGCAGCGACGATCGCATCCGTGCAAGGCGGGGTCTTCCCATAGTGGGCGCAGGGCTCGAGCGTCACCACCAGCGTCGCACCGCTCGCCCGGTCGCCGGCGGCCGCGAGCGCTACGACCTCCGCGTGCGGCCCGCCGTAATCCGCGTGAAACCCCTCGCCGACGAGCGCGTTGCCCTGGAGAACGACCGCGCCGACGAGGGGATTTGGAGCGACGCGCCCCCAACCCCGCACAGCGAGGTCGAGGGCGCGCTCCATGGCCGATCGCTCGGCGGGACGCTCAGAATCCGAAGCGGACGCCGAGGCCTCCGAAGACATGCCCCGCTTTCGGGTCGAAGTTGGAGAACGTGGTGGCGAAGCTCTGGTCCTTCCCGGTCTGGAACCCCAATTCGCCCACCAGCTTCAGGGCGGAGAGGCTCAGCCCGCCGTTCACGAACAACACCTCGCGGGTGTTCGCTGGATTGATGACGATCGTCGTGACGCTCGTCAGGGTCGTCGCATCGTGGAAGCGAATGGTCGTTTGGCTCGAGTTGTAGTGGTCGACGCCGATGCCCGCGGCGAGATCCACCAGCACGAACTTCCAGCTCGCCACCGCGCGATAGTTGTCGGCCCTCATGTCCATGCTGAACTCGAACTGGTCTCCCGTACCGAACGTGGGACCGAGGGAGCCGTACTGGATGCGCGGCAGCGTGCGATGCATCCAGCTCACCGATACGGCGGGGACCGGGAAGCTACCCCCGAGCACACCCACGCGAGCGCCGTAGCCGATGCCGAGGGCGGCGCCGCCGATGTGCGCGGCGTTCGAGTCCACCGACAGGCCCGATACACCGCTGGTCGGGAGCAGCACCGCCGAGCCGAGCGCATCCACCGAAAGGAAGCCGCCGCGGCCCCGCAGCAGCCCCAGCGCCCCTTCCACGACGGGCGCGGGGATGGCGCCGTGGAAGCTGGACGGCACCTGGCTCTGGCTCGCCGAGTCCGGGTTCGGCAGCGACGCCTTGATTGCGTTCACTCGCGCCGTGACCGTGAGGTGTCCGATCCCACCGAGCGACCCGGCCGTGCCCAGCACCGGGTTACCGCCGCTCACGATCATCCCCGCGAGCGGGTGGAACGCTCGTATCGCATCGACCGCAGTGTTGCACGCCGGCCTGGCGCTCGGAAAAGCGAGGGCGTCGCACTGTGGGTTCTGGGCGACGGCAGGCACAGCCAGGACCGAGGCGATTACGGCACAGATGATCGATGGTCTCGACTGACGCATGGCTTCCTCCTCGATTAGCGCGGCTCAAGCCGCGGCTCGGCAGTGCCGCTCAAGCGGCGTCAGTTTACTGACACGGCCGAGCCGCGAGTTTACTCGCGACAAGACTAACGTTCGGCGAACCGCACGCCCCGCGTCCCGACGCGCACTTCGCCGATCAGCCACGTCTCGATCTGGACGCGCCGGGCCGCCGCGGTGATCGCTTCCACGTCGTCGCGGCCGGCGATCGCGATCATGCCGACCCCGAGGTTGAAGACGCGGCGCATTTCGCCGAGCGACACCCGGCCGGCCCGCATTAGTACCCGGAAGATGACCGGCCAGCCCCACCCCCTGGCGTCGACTACGGCCTCGCAGCCGTGCGGCAGGACGCGCTCCAGGTTCCCCGGGATGCCGCCGCCGGTAATGTGGGCGAGGGCGTGCAGCCGCGAGAGGACCGGGGTCACGGCCGTCGCGTAGCTCCGGTGCACGGCCAGCAACACCTGTGCCACCGACCGCCCGCTCTCCGGGAATTCCTGGTCGACATCCAGCCCCAGCGTCTCGAAAACGATCTGTCGCGCGAGGGTGTAGCCGTTGGTATGCAGTCCGTTCGACGCGTAGCCGATCAACACGTCGCCTGGCCGCACGCGGTCACCGTGCAGCGCCGCGCCCTCTTCCACGACCCCGACGATGGTCCCCGCGAGATCGTACTGCCCCGGCTGGTACAGGTCCGCGAGTTGCGCGGTTTCGCCTCCCGCGAGCGTCATCTCGTGCGCGCGACAGCCTCGCGCGATCCCGGCCACGATCGCCGCGGCGACGTCGGGCTCGAGCTTGCCCGTCGCGATGTAGTCGAGAAACGCGAGCGGTCGTGCCGCGTGGACGAGGATGTCGTTCACGCAGTGATTCACGAGGTCCTCGCCCACGGTGTCGTGGATCCCGGCGCGCGCGGCGACGAGCACCTTGGTCCCCACGCCGTCGGTCGAGAGGACGAGGACGGGCCGCTCGTAGCCGGAGGGAAGGCGCACCATCCCGCCGAACGCGCCGATCTCGCCGAGCGCCAGGGTGGTGCGCGTGGTGCGCACCAGCTCGGCGATCCGCCGCCTCGCCTCCGCGGCGACGTCGAGACGGACGCCGGCCGCGGCGTACCGGTCAGTCACGGCTCGGCGGGCTCGTCCACTTCGAAGTGAACGAGCTCCTTGAAGGCGCGCACGCGGGCGCGCACGTCCGCGAGCGCGACGCCGGCCAGCCCCTGCACGCCGAACGCCTCCACGGCGAAGGAGCCCAGGGCGGCGCCGTACACCATCGCGCGCCGCAGATTGGCCGGGGAGAGATCGCCGGTCGACGCGAGATAGGCCATGAAGCCGCCGGCGAACGCGTCACCCGCGCCGGTCGGGTCGAACACTTCCTGCAGCGGGTACGCGGGGACCTTGAACGTCGCGTCGCGGTCCACCAGCAGCGCGCCGTGCTCCCCCTGCTTGATCACGGCGCGGCGGGGGCCGTGCTCGAGGATCCAGCGTGCCGCGCGGTAGATGTTCCAGTCGCCCGAGAGCTCGCGGGCTTCCGAGTCGTTCACCAGGAGAATGTCGATGTGGCGCAGCAGCTCGAGCAGCAGGTCGCGCTTCGAGTGGATCCAGTAGTTCATCGTGTCGCAGGCGACGAGCGCCGGGCTCTTCACCTGGTCGAGCACGCCGAGCTGCAGCTCGGGATCGATGTTGCCCAGGAACAGGTAGCGCGCATCGCGGAACTTGGGCGGCAGCTTGGGCCGGAACTGGGCGAACACGCCGAGCCGCGTGTCGAGCGTCTCGCGGCTGGAGAGGTCGTAGGAGTACTTCGCCTTCCAGCGAAACGACTCGCCGGGCATTTGTTCGACGCCCGCCAGGTCCACACCGCGCGCCTCCAGTGCCTTGAGGGCGCCGAGCGGATAGTCGCTGCCGACCACCCCCACCACCTGCACGGGGTGCAGGATCGCCCCCGCCGCGCTGAAGAACACCGCCGAGCCGCCGGGCGCGTCGGCCGTCTGGCCGAACGGCGTCGCCACGGAATCCAGCGCGATCGAGCCCACCACGAGCAAGCCTGCCGTCACATCCGCTCCGGCGCCGTGATGCCGAGCAGGCGCAGCCCGTTCGCCAGCACCTGCCGCACCGCCGCCGCGAGGACCAGACGCTCCCGCTCCTCGGGCTCGCCCAGCACGCGGTACTTGTGATACCACGCGTGCGCGATCCGGGCGAGCCCCTCGAGATAGCCTGTGACGCGGTGCGGCTCGAGCGTCTCCGCCGCCCGCGCCACCACGCCGGGGAACGCCGCGAGCTCCTTCATCAGGTCGATCTCCTCGGGTTGCGTCAGCACGCTCGAGTCCGCCGCGACCGGCGTGACGGACGCCGGATCGCGCGCGGCCACCTTGAAGATGCCGCTCATCCGCGCGTGAGCCATTTGCACGTAGTACACAGGGTTCTCGTCCTTCTGGCTCTTCGCGAGATCGACGTCGAACACGAACTGCGAGTCACCCCGCCGCATCAAGAAGAAGTAGCGCGCCGCGTCCACTCCTGTCTCCTGCACCAAGTCGCGCAGCGACACGAACTCGCCCGTGCGCTTGGAGAAGCGCATCTCTTCCCCACCCCGCATCACCCGCACTAGCTGGACCAGCTCGGCGCGGAAGAAATCGGCGGGGTAGCCGAGCGCGTGCATGGCAGCCTGCACACGAGCCACGTAACCGTGGTGATCGGCGCCCCAGATGTCGATGGCGCGCTCGAAGCCGCGCTCCCGCTTGTGGCGGTGGTAAGCGATGTCGGGCATGAGGTAGGTGTAGGTGCCGTCCGACTTGCGCAGCACCCGGTCCTTGTCGTCTCCGAACGCGGTGGACTTGAGCCACAGCGCGCCGTCCTGCTCGTACGTGTACTGCCGCTTGGCGAGATCGGCGAGCGTCTGCTCGATGAGCTTTTCCTGGTAGAGCCGAGACTCGAGGAAGATCACGTCGAACCGGACCCCAAACTCCCGCAGGTCCTCCTCCTGCTCGGCGCGCAGGGACTGGACGCCGATCACGCGACAGCGGCGCAGGCCTTCCGGCTCGGAAAGGTCGGCGAATGCCCGGCCCTCACGCGCCAGGATCCTCTCGGCGACCTCGAGGAGATACTCTCCGTGGTAGCCGCCCTCCGGGATCTCCGCCCGCCGGCCGGCCGCCTGCTGGACCCGTGCCCAGAGTGAGCGGGCGAGCCGGTCGATCTGCGTCCCCGCGTCGTTGACGTAGCACTCGCGCGTCACGGCGTGGCCGGTCCAGTCGAGCAGCGACGCGATCGCGTCTCCCAGAGCGGCGCCGCGCCCGTGGCCCACGTGCAGCGGGCCCGTCGGATTAGCGGAGACGAACTCAACGTTGACCCGCTGGCCGCGGCCCACGTCGCTCTGGCCATAGCGCTCGCCCGCGGCCAGCACGGCCGGGAGCACGGCGGCGAGCTGCTCCTCGGCGAGGAAGAAATTGATGAACCCGGGCCCGGCGATTTCGACCTTCTTGACGATGCCCGCCGGCAGCTGCAGCGCCCCCACCAGCTGCTCGGCGACGGCGCGCGGCGGCTTTCCCAGAGCCTGCGCGATCACCAGGGCCAGGTTCGTGGCACCGTCACCGTGCGCGGGGTCCCGCGGTGTTTCGTACTTGAACTCCGGCAGCGTGGACACGCCGATCGTGTGCGCCGCGTCTCGTAGAGCGCGGACGATCGCCTCGTGCGCCTTCACTTCTCTCCGGAGTTCTTCTTCTGCTTGGCGCTCTCGGCGGGCTTTGACTCGGCCGCGGGCTTGGCGTCTTTCTTCTGATCCTTCTGAGCCTTCTGATCCTGCTGGTCCTGCTTTTCACCGGCCCGCTTGTAGTCGGTGGTGTAGAAGCCGGGGCCCTTGAAGACGAGACCCGCCCCGCCGGAGATTTGCCGCTCGGCCAGCTTGCCGCACGTGGGACACTTCTCCCGGCGCTTGTCGTGCATCATCGGGAAGAACTTCTCGAACAAGTGCCCCGCGGGGCACTTGTACTCGTAGGTGGGCATCGGACAAGAACTTAAGCGACGAGCTGTCAAAACTCGCGCTTCTTCATCTCCGAAAAGAAGTCGCGCAGATCCACGTCGTCCTCTCGCTCCGGAGGAAGCGTGTCGTCGTAGCGGCGACGCTTACTCGGCTTCGCCCTCGCCGCCTTAGCGGCGTTCTTCTTCGCTAGGGCGGCAATTTTCTGGTCGTCACTCTTGGACATCGCTGTTTCCCCGCGGTGAAGGAATCACAGGTTCGGGCCACTCGTCGAGGTGCATCACGCACAACATAAACTGCGCAGCGGAGGCCCTCCCAGGCAAGTGAGCGGTGCCCGCTCGCTCCCGTGGCGACGCCCAACAATCTCGTGCCGTCGGCCGTACGATCTGGGTGAAGCTGGCGCTATCCCACGCACAGGAGGGAACATGAAGCTGCGCATCGCACTGGTGCACATGGCGGTTGTGGCAGTGACAGCGTCCGCCGCGCTGGCTCAGAGTCCGCCGTCGGTAGCTAGCCCCGGACGGCAGGGGTTCGCGGAGCGGCGCATGCAGGCCCTCTTCAAAGACATCACCCTGACGCCCGCGCAACAGGCGAAGATCGATTCTATCCGGGCGCGCTACGGCACCCAGATGCCGGCGTTCACGCCAGGCAGCCGGCCCGACTCGGCGACCCGGGCCAAGATGCGGGACTTGTTCCGCCGCCAGGACGACGAGATTCGCGCGGTGCTGACGGGCGACCAGCAAAAAATCTGGGACAAGAACGTCGCCGAGCTGCGCGCGCGACGCCCCGGAAGTCAGTGACCGGTCGCGCCCAGCCTCGGCCGCGCCGCCGCCGGCACCGCCTCCTGGATGAGGGAGTGCGGCGAGCTAGTGCGGCCACAGCCACACGAACGTGCCCGCGGTGAGGAGAGCATAGATCACCGCATCCACCGTCGCCTTGAGCGTCGTGGTCCAGGCACGGCGGTACCAGATCGACATCTGCCACAGCGCAACCGAGTAGCCGACGAAGGTGGTGACTCCGACGAACCGGAAGACGCGAAACGACTCCGCGCCGGCGGGCAGCGCGCGCCCCGCGACGTACCCAGCGAAACATCCCACCACAACCGCGTAGAGGAACCACAGGATGAGGCTCCTTCCCATCGCCATGGGCCCGTTCGGCATGACGGTCATCATCATAACCGGGCCCTGCTTCACCTTGGCGGCAAACTCCGGGGAGCGCATCTCCTCCCGGCTGGACGGGCGGGGGATCATGTAGTCGCCCGGCGGGATGGCGAGCGCGCGAAGCGCGTCTCTCACTCTGTCTTCATTCGGCACCTTGGGGTAGTCGCTCTTGTGCCAGGGCGACGCCATGTGGATAGCGGAGCTGACGACGAAGACGATCACGGATGACAGGAGGATCGGCAGCCACAGCGCGGACAGCCCAGTCATAATGACCTCCGTTGGTTGGCGGCTGGCCCTGAATGTACGGCCTCCCAGAACTCTGGATAGGAGACGACGAACCCCGCCGAGTTCGTACGCAGAGTCCGCGTGAAGACGCCACCGCCGCTCTCGTAACGGTAGGTCGCCAGATCAATACGGCTGTACCGCTGGACGAGCGGCTCGAGAGCGAACTCGGGGAAGCGGAGCCAGGCGGCCCGTACCACCGCGGCGTCCCCCGGCTGCAGGTTGAGACGGCGAATGGGGAGCGTGTTCGTCGACGGGCTGAAGGCCATGTCGATGTCGAAACAACCGGCAACGTTGGGGCATTCGCTGCCGTTCAGCCACCAGCGCCGATCCGAATCGACCGTGACCTCGAGATCGACGGTGCGATCGCCGACCCACCCCGACACCGTCGCGGCGACCGTCTGCCAAGCCGCGTCGCAACCGACGACGTACTGAAGACAACACGCGTCGGCCTCGTGGCCGAAGACGGCAGTGCCCGCCAGGTGCCAGCCGGAGCCGTGCGCGAGCAGCCGGGCCGCTTCGTGGCCCGGCGGGTCGATTCTACGCCACAGAATCGTCTCAGCCGTCGGCGCCATCGGGGCCCGCCCGGTTCACGAGCCGAGTACCGCATGGACGAGCCGCATGACGCCGTACGCGAGCGGAGCTCCCAAGCCGACTTTCGGGAGCAGCCGCAGCCACGGCTGCCGATGAACAAAGTGTGAGTGCGCCGGCGCGTTGGGGTGCATAGGCGAGGGCCGTGCGGTCGGGTGACAGAGAGGAACGGGCCGCCTATGCAAGCGCCTGTCGAACGGCGGCGGAGAGCGCGATGTGGATGCGCACACGCGACGGATCGGCTGGATCGTATTGCTCGAAATCGGTTGAAAAGGCTCGCGCCGGAGCATCCGCACGGGCAAAATATGCCCAGACTTGTCGCCAGGCCCCCAAGGCCGCAGCGGGGATGTCCCCGCTGCCGGTGAAGACGAGATACTGGCCGGCGGGGATCAGCACGGACACGAGCTCCGGGCCCGACGGGCCGTCGGGTGGCAGCGCTCCACCGACAACCAGTGTGTACGGGCCGGTCGCGTCCGCCGCGTAGTCGGTGTACACGCCGTAGACAAGCCGGCCGGCGAGTTGTGCGGCCACACTGCTCTGCCGGAAGCGCTGCCAGAGCGCGGGGATGCGCGCCCGAGTGGGGTCCGCCTCGTCAGCGTTGGTAGTACGCACGGCCATGCCGCGTAGCTGCCGCGGCTGCCTGAGCCTCACGAGCTCAGGAGTCACGCAGGGCCCCCACGTGAGCACGCACGTCAGCGCACGCCAGCAGGGACAAACTCCGGGTACAGCGGAACGGCGACCGTTTCATACGTGCCTTCCTTCACGCCGTGGAAGGGCTTCGACTGCATGCGGACGACACGCCGTTGGAGTCGAACATCAAGGCGAACGTCAGGGTGAAGGGCGTCCTCACGCGCCGCTAAACAGGCCGATGCGCAACGGGCGCGGCGTGGCAACGGCGTCCTCCACGACGACGCGGACCAGGCGCACCGGCACGGGCTCGAACCGGTCGAGCTTGCGGTAGCCGATCGTGCTGCCGCCCGCCAGTTCGCGCCAGGTCCCGCCCCCGTCCACTGTGCCGTGGATGGCATAGCGCGCTACGCACTGCCCGTGGGCGATGTCTTCTTCGAGGCGGGCGATGCCAACGGGCACGGTCCTCCCCAGGTCCACCTCGGTGACCGCCCCACGCGGCCCTGTGGAATGCCAGTGGACCCGGCGGCCTGCCGCGAAGTCCTCGGCGAACAGCGCCGTGATACGTGCCTGGAGCGCGGCGAGTCGCGCGACGTCCGTCGCGTGGAGCAGGCCCTCGCGCGTGGGCGGTACGTTGAGGAGCAGCTTCGAGTTCCGCCCCACCGACGTAAACCAGATGTCGGTCAGCTGGTCGACCGATTTCACGCGGTCGTCCTCCGCCGGGTGATAGAACCAGCCGGGGCGGATCGACGTGTCAGTCTCTGCGGGTCGCCACACCGGCCCGCCGGGATGGCCGTGTTGCAGGGCGGCGATGACCGCGTCGCCCGACGCGCCGGGGTACGGGACGGCGGCCGGGTCGACGGTGGACCAGTTGGGATCGCCCGCGGCGCCCGTCTCGTTGCCGCACCAGCGCACGTCGGGGCCAGCGTCGGAGAACATCACCGCTCGAGGCTGCAGCCGCCGCACGAGCCCGAAGATGCGCGGCCAATCGTATGCCTGGCGCCGCCCGTTGGGCCCTTCCCCGTTGGCGCCGTCGAACCACACCTCGACGATGGGCCCGTAGCGCGTGAGCAATTCCGTGAGCTGGTCGCAATAGAAGTCGTTGTAGCGCGGTGAGTCGCCGTAGATCGGCGCGTTGCGATCCCACGGAGACAGGTAGAGACCGGCGCGCAACCCCTCCCTCTTGCAGGCGTCGCTGAACTCGCGCACCACGTCGCCTGCGCCGCCGCGCCACGGGCTCCGCGCCACGGAGTGCTGCGTGAGCCGGCTCGGCCATAAGCAGAAGCCGTCGTGGTGTTTGGCGGTCAAGATCAGCGCGCGGGCGCCCCCTGCCTTGGCGGCGCGGGCCCACTGCAGCGGGTCCAGCCCCGTCGGGTCGAAAACCGCGGGGTCCTCCCGTCCGTCCCCCCACTCGCGGTCGGTGAAGGTATTGACGCCGAAGTGGAGAAACAACGCCAGCTCGTCCCGCTGCCATGCGAGCTGCGACGGCGAGGGTCGGGGCCTCGAGCTCGGCTCGGGGCTCCTGGGCGACTGCACGAGACGCCCCGCCAGCGCGCAGGCAGCCGCCAGAGTAAAATCGCGCCGCGAGATGCTCCCGCGCCCGGTCACGCCCTGGATCATGCGAACCTCAGTTGGCCTTGAGCACGTCTTCGATGAAGGCCAGCGTCTTGGTCTCGACCCATTGCGTCGAAACGGCGTCCACGCCGATCGTCCCGATGCGGTCGCTGGTGGCCGTCACGACTCGCCCTTTCGTAGGAGAGGCCTTAACCTCGCGTTGCACCAAGATGCCGCGCCGGGGGTCGTACTTGAACATGAGCGCCGAGGCGAGAGCGGTCTCCGGGCTGTTGGCGGTGCGGGCCCGAGGAGTGAAGGACAGGGCCACGCTCGGATACGCGTCTTCCCGCTCGGTATGGTCCCGGGTCGACGCATCGTGCCCAGCGTTCTTCAGCTCGGCCATGAACCCGTCCAACACCGGCCGCACGATGTTCCGCAGGGAGTCCGCGCAGGCTCGTCTCTTTTGCTCCGCCGCGCCGTGCCCCGTCTTCGCCGGGGGCTGCGCGCTCGCCTTGCGCTCGGCGTACGCCGTGAGCAGCGAGCGCAGCTTCGCTATGCTCTCGTCAGTCATGAGGTGGTCCCGACAGGTGGCACGCTGACCGTTCCACGAGAATTCTACCTCAGTTCGCCCGGCGCCGTCAGCTTGCGGCGCTCGTCAAGCCGCTGCCCGGGCCGCGCGAGGACGACCTAGTGGGGGCCGATCCGGAGGCTTGCGGTAGCGATCAGGATCTCGCGCAGGAATGACAACAGGCCCACAAAGAAGGCGGACATGGCCGCGACGAACAACAGGGCGATGGGCACTGAGGCGTCGAAGCCCAGGAACGCCCCCACGAACAGCGTCGCGATGACGGTGCACACGAGTAGCGCGGTGACGGTGCAGAGGGTAATGGCGCGACTGACGAGTCGGGCGCGGCGAGTGAGAGCTTGCAGCTCGGAACGAATGGACGCCGCTGCATCAGGTCCGCTGCTCGCCAGTTGCCCGTCCAGTGCCCGGCCGCGATCGATGATGCGCGAAAGGCGATTGGTGAGGACCGCCAGCATCGCCCCGATCCCGGAAAGCAGGAAGACCGGCGCGACCGCGAGCTGGATGGCGTGGGCGACGGCGTTGATGCCGGTGTCTGGTTGCACGCGCCAGCGGAGGTGAAGGTTGTATCGGGGCGCTAGCCGGTCACGTCCGACGCCAGCTCAGGGCGCGCCGCCCTCGCGATCGTGAGGCCAACATAGCCCAGCCACAGGAATGCCGGGACGTTGGCGAAGATGGCGGCCTCACTTCGCATCGTACCCGGCGTATTCCCCCCGCTGGTACACGTTGCCCTTGTATTGCTGGTCGGCGTGGATGCCGATCTTGGACGTGTAGTAGCTCCGCACCGTCCAGCGCTTGAGCTCTTGGAAGAAGTGGTCCGCAGGGGTCTTGGGGTTCTGCTCCCCCACCGCCATCCGCGTGAGCACCGCGACCCGCTGGTCGGCCGACGCTTGCAGGAACCCCTGCCCATTGTTGAGCTCCTTCGACAGCGCCTCCACCGCCGCCAGCCCCGAGCGCCACTTGGCCTGCGGCTCGGGGTCGAGCGACTCGGAGAGACGGGAATCGATGTAGGCGGCCACGCCGGCGGCGCGCGCACCGGGAGAATGGGAGTCGGTCGGGATGATCAGGTCCGAGAGCTCGTCGAGCAACGCGAACTCGGGCGCGGTGAAAAACTTGGGCGCACCCTGGACCGCGGGCTTTGCCGCCGCCGGCCCGGGCTGGAGCAGCGGAGCGGCGAGCGCCGCCGCCGTCACCTCGAGCATCTCGCGGCGCGAGAGCGATTCTCCCTGAGGATTCGTCGCGTCGGTCATAGGTTCCCTTTCTTGAATTCGCCCGCCAGGTACTCACAGGAGCGCCACGCCAGCGCCATGATGGTCCACGTGGGATTCTGACACGACGCGCTCACGTGACTCGACCCGTCCACCACGAACAGGTTCTTCACGTCGTGCGACTGCTGGAACTGATTCAACACCGACGTCTTAGGGTCGCTCCCCATGCGCGACGTACCGAGCTCGTGAATCGACCACCCCTCGGTGAGGATCTTATCGTCCGTCCCCACGACCTCGATCCCCGCCGCCTCGAACATCTCGCGCCCGGCGGCGACCATGTCCTCGCACATCTTGCGCTCGTTGTCGCCGAACTGATAATGAAAGCGCAGCACGGGAACCCCCCACGCGTCTTTCTGGTCGGGATCGAGATCGACGTAGTTCTCGTAGCGCGCCAGCACCTCGCCGAAGCCGCCCATCCCGATGAACGCCCCGGCGTGGTCACGCACCTCTTTCTTGAATTGTGCGCCGAATCCCGGCGTGCCGAACGCGTTCCCGGGGAAAATCGAAAAGCCCCCGCCCCCCTCGAAGCCGTAGCCGCGGACGAACCCGGGTTGCCGGTCTTTCAGGTTGCGGAACCGGGGGATGTAGAACCCGCCGGGCCGGCCGTCATCGAGGGTGGGCGGCTTGCCGACCAGCTCCTTCACGAGCCCGGTGACCCCCGGGCCCATCACGTGCTCGCAGAAGTTGTGACCCACGTGCCCGCTCGAGTTGCCGATGCCGTTGGGATGCTGGGACGAGCGCGACAACAGCAGCAGCCGCGCCGATTCGAGGGTGGACGCCGCCACGATCACGACCTTCGCCTTGGCCTCATAGGACTTGCGCGTGGCGCTGTCGATAAAGGCGATCCCGCGCGCCTTGCCGGTGTTCCGGTCGACGAGCACTTCGTGCGCGACCGAGTTGGTGCGGATCGTCAGATGCCCGGTGTCCATGGCGGGGTAGATCAGACCCGTCGGCGAATCGAACGCGGCGTGGATGTCGCACCCCCCCGGCCGCCGGTCGCAGGCGCCGCGGCCGTAGCACTTGCTGCGGTACCGGTTGTGCTTCAAGCCGTCGGTGGTGACCCCGGCGCGATACGGCGTCAGCACGCGCCCCATCTTCTTCAGGCTCTCGCGCAGCTTCACCTCGCCGAACGTGAGCTTGTTGGGGCGCTGAAACAGGCTGTCCGGCAGGTGGGGCAGGTTTTCCTTCACGCCGGAGATGCCGAGGTAGAGGTCGACCTTGTCGTAGTAAGGCTCGATGTCCGCGTACGAGATCGGCCAGTCCTCGCCGTAGCCGTCGTGGGTCTTGGCCTTGAAATCGTAGTCGGAGAGGCGCAGCGCCAGGCGTCCCCAGATGTTGGTCTTGCCCCCGAGCGCGCGAGCCCGCACCCAGGCGTATTTCGTTCCCGTGTAGGGATGGTCCTTCTCATCGACGAGGATGTTCTTGACGTAGTCGGACCCGCCCCACCCGCCCACGTAGGACATGACGTGCTTGAACGTGCTCCCTTTCGCGTAGGGAGGCGTCCGGATGGTGTACTCGTTGAACGACAGGGAATGGTATCCCGGAGGCGCGTCGCCCCGGCGGGGATGATCGTACGGCCACTGCATCGAGCGCAGCTCCTGCTCGATCGGCAGCTTCTTGCCGGCCTCGAGCATGAGCACGTCCATGCCCTGCGAGGTGAGGACGTGCGCGGCCATGCCGCCGGCGGCGCCCGAGCCCACGATCACCGCGTCGTAGGTCTTGGACAGATCGACGTCCTGCTCGAGCGGCGGAGGAACCCTCACCAGGGTCATCGGGACCTTCCTCCCTTCGTGGTACGGTTAGGCCCGCTCATGCGCGCGCGACTCGCTGCCTAACGGATCGCGCTTAAGCTGCGGGCGGGCGACCATCAGCGCTAGGGCGACAACCGGTTCTTTTCTTCGCGGAAGACGAGGCGCCCTGTCACCACCAGCAGGAACATCAGCGCCGTGACGCCGCAGCCTGCGGCGTACATGAGCAGCCGGGGCAGGCGCTCCGCCCGGACCCGATCCCAGTTATTGAAACGGAGGCCGATATCGCCGGTGGTGAGAGCGGTCAAGCTCGCGTCCTGCTGCAGCCGAAGCTGCCCGGCCTGGAGCAGCGCCGCCAGCGGCCTGCCGCGAGCGTAGATCTCCACCCGATCCGTGCTCTCGGTCAGCGGCACGAGCATGGCATGCGGCGTCCACCAGATATCGCTGCGCTGAGCCAGTTCCGTGTACAGCGGGACCGCGGCAATGAGAAAGACGGTCACGCTGAGGCTCGAATACAGGAAGCGGATGCGGGGGGGCATGCGAGATTCCTCCCTGTCCGTGATGGTGTCAGTCTGCGGGACCCGCCAGCTTCATTGGTCCCGGCTTCCCACAGTCACGCTGCGCGCGATTACGTAGTAGTTCGGGTCCACCTTGAAAGCGGCCGGAGTGGCCAGCTGCAGCGTCACCGTCTGCCACGCCTCGGTCGGCTGCACCACGCTGAAGCTGTCCGGCGACAAGGTGACCTTGAGCGGCATGGCGAAGCCGGGCACGACGTCGGTCCAGCGGTAGGACAGCGTCGCTCCCGCGCTCGTGTATTCCAGCACCGGCACCTGGGTCGTGCGCAGGTACTGATCGAACACCTTGGTCAGATTGCTCCCCGCGTGCGCGCTGATATACTCCTCGACCTGCTTGCCCATCACCGTCTGGTGCCAGAACGTCTGATTGAGCCCGCGCAGGATGCCCCGCCACTTCTCGTCATCGCCGACGATCTGCCGGATGGTGTGCAGCATGTTCCCGCCCTTGGGGTACATGTCGCCCGAGCCTTGGTCGTTGACGCCGTAGGAGGGGATGATCGGCCGGTCGTTACGGATGCCGCGGCGTGTCCCGATGGTGTAGTCGGCGCCCGCCTCCTTCCCAAAGAGGCACTCCGTGTAGAGCCCCTCGGCGTAGTTGGCGAAGCTCTCGTGCACCCACATATCGGCGTTGTCCTTCGCGGTAATGTTGTTTCCGAACCACTCGTGGGCGCTTTCGTGCACGATGATGAAGTCCCACTTCAGGCCGAGGCCCGTGCCCGAGGCGTCGCGCCCGCGATAACCGTTCGCGTACCAGTTGCCGTAGGCGACGGCGCTCTGGTGCTCCATTCCTGTGTTCGGCACCTCGATCAGCTTGTAGCCGTCCTCGTACCAGGGGTACGGTCCGAACCAATGCTCGAAGCACTGCAGCATCGACTTGACCTGGGTGAACTGTCGCTTCGCCGCCTCGAGGTGATAGGTGAGAGGCCAGAAGTCGAGCGTCAGCGGGCCCGATTCGCCCATGAATAGATCCGAGAAGTGCTCATAGCTACCGGCCCCGACCGCGATGGCGTAGTTATTGATTGGGTTCACGACGAACCACTCGTAGGTCGTCGTGCCGTCCGGATGATGGGTCACGCGGCGCAGCCGCCCGTTGGAGACGTCGATCATGGGATCCGGCACAGTGAGCGCCACGCGCTGGCTGTCGGGCTCGTCGGCCTGCGTGTCTTTATTGGGCCACCACACGCTTGCGCCCATCCCCTGATCCGTGGTGACGATCCACGGCCGACCGAGGCTGTCCGCGGTCCAGGTGAACCCGCCTTGCCACGGCGGCCGCTTGGCCGGCTGCGGCTTGCCGTGGTAGTAGACCGTGATCGTCTTGCGGTCGCCTGCGCGCTGACGCGCGGTCAATGCGGCGAAGCAGGCGTTCCCCTCCCGCCGGAATCTCACCGCCCGGCCGTCCTGCACCATGCTGTCGACCTCGAGGGGCACCATCAGGTCGATTTGCATCTCCCGCGCCGGCGCGAGCACGCGGTACGTGATACCGTTGTAGCCGGTGACACTGCTGTCCGCTGGATGGATGGCCACGTGGAGGTCGTAGAACGCCACGTCCCACCACCCGCGTCCGGGCGTCGTGAACGAGCCACGGAGCGTGTCGGCGCGGGTGAAGATTCGGCTGGCTTGAGCCACGCCGTCGGCGAAGCAACCGAGCAGGAGACCAAGCGCCAGCCACGGCCAGACGCGCCACACCCCCATCCGCCCTGCAGCAGCCACCAGAAACCGTTACGGCTTGGCAGGTTGCTTCTGGGGATCGTCCGCCGGATTCACGTAGGTCATGCCAAATGGGCCCATCGCGGTCACGGAAATGAGCGTGGTGCCCTTCGCCGCCGCGAAGTGGTGCGCGTTCGCCGCCATCGAGCCCTTCTCGCCCACCGCCATCGGTTTCGCCTTCGCTGCATCGAAGGTATCGCCCATACCGACGAGCAGCGTGCCCTTCTTGACTTCGACGGTCTCATCCGTGGGATGGAAGTGCGGCAGGATCCTGTACCCGTTCGGCATGGCGAGCTCGACGGTAAACGGCCCCGCCTTACCGGGGTCACCGCTCACCACCGCCATCCTGGCGCCCTTAGGGAAGACGGCAGGCGCGGGGCCCCAGTGCCGCGGAGTGGCCTGCGCCGCCGGGGCAGCTTGAGCGCGTGCGGCGGGAGCAACAACAAGAAGGAGGCACGCCGAAAGAGCGGGGACGCGCATAACACCTCCGAGGGTCGTGAGTGGGTGCCGGCAAGATGGGGGCGAGGGCTCGAGAACGGAAGAGCGCTGGTGTCTTGGCCGTCCCGGTCAGGTGCGCTCATCTGCTGTCGGGCCGTAGATCGATGGGAGCGGCACATCGTTCAGGCGGAGGTACACGCTGAGCTGCCCGCGATGATGAACGAGATGGTTGATGTGCGTGCGCACTACATCTCGCCGCGGCAGGGCCATGAGGACACGGTCGCCATGCTTGAGCGACCACACCACCGTGAAGTCGGCGTCCTTGGCAGCCGCGAGCGCCTGGCGGGCGGCCCGGACGTTCCTGTCGAACTCGGCGAGCAGCGAGGGCGTCGTCTCGATGCTGTATCCCGGGTAGGTCGCCAAGTTGATCTCGGTGTCCCGCAGCATCGCGGTCATCCAGCCCGGCATTCGCGCCAGCAGCTGCGCGAGATGTCCGAGGGCAAACGACTTCGGATGCGGCTTCCATGTTCCCTTCTCGCTCGGCACGCGTTCGAGCAACTTCCGCGTGGTGGCCATTTCATGATCGAATTCTGGTAAGAGCGACTCGGCGATGGTCATAGGCCTCATGGTTCGTTGGGCGCGGCCCGGAGGGCGCCAGCTCAGGGAACCTGGTCCTGTTGCCCCTCGTGCCCCGACGCATGATGGGCACCGCGTTGGAACGCCAGAAATTGGTGAACGGCCGCGACGGCGGTCGCATCGCTCGTGCGGATCCGCACTTCAGCCCCGCGCGGGCGATCGACCTCCTGGTAGCTGATTGCGGAGCGCCGAGCCGCCATGAGTGATGTGCCCGGTACGGCCGTTGCGTGCACCTGGAACGGCCGCGCGAAATCTCCGGCTGCGAAGGCGGCAGCGATGGCGTGCATGTGCTCGCGGACCCGCGCGATGCCGGCGGTGTCGGATTCGGTATCGCGGTCGAGCACGATCCGTCCACCATCGGGAAGGTCCTCAAAGACGTGGGCGGACGTGTACTGATCGACCCCCATCACCGTCTCACCCCGCGACTGCATGGCCGCGAAGGCACTGTCGGCTCGGGGCGTCCGTTCCGCCGGACGACTACGCGCACCCGTGCATGCACCGGGTCCAGCCGCCACGGCGAGCGCGAGCAGCACGGTCCAGAGACTGATGCTGCCGCTCTCAGCGCGTCGCGTTGGCCAGGTCCTGCACGGTCGCGGCGAGCGTTCCCAGCTTCCCCTGATCGACCGCGCGCGAGTCGATCGGCACCCCACCAACCACGACCACCGGCCCTCCCCGCGACTCGGGGTTGAGCTGTGTCGCCAGCTGCGTCAGCGCATCCCGGCGCTGCGGCCCGGAGAGCCGTTCGGCACGGGCGAGCGCGGACCGAGCGGCCGCGACCTTGTCGGGCGCCAGGCCGTTGGAGCGCGCCAGCTGATCCAGATAGGCGCGCGCCACCACGAAGCTCGCGGGCCACACCAGCTTCGGCTGGTCCTGGACGTTCAAATAGTCGAAGTGCACGAGCTTTGCCGCGTCGATCTCGTTCTGGGAGAGGAACCCGCTCGGCTGCAGCTCGAGGATATCGAGCCCCCGCGCGATCTCAGAGCTCACGATGTAGCCGTTGTACCAGTACGCGGACCACGAGCCGGCGCCGACAAACTTGGTCGAGTCCATCGGGCCGCGGTCGTAATACGCGATCTCCTTGGGGTGTGCCGCATCGGTCCAGTCGAACACCGAGATGCCGCCCTGATACCAGGCCTGGACCATGACGTCGCGCCCGGGGATCGGGATCAGGGACCCGTTGTGCGCCACGCAGTTTTCGTTCGGCGTCTGCGGGGCGGGCATCTTGTAGTAGCTCTGGAACCTCATGGTGTCGCCCGACAGGGTGAAAATCGCGTCGGCGCCCCACTCGTACTTGTCCGTCGCCCGGCACCGGGGCTGCCCGCCGCCGCCCCACTCGTCGGTGAACAGGAGCTTGGTACCATCGTTGTTGAACGTCGCCGAGTGCCAGAAGGAGAAGTTCGAATCGGCCACGGCGCCGATCCGCTTCGGGTGGGACACATCACGGATGTCCAGCAGGAGGCCGTAGCCGCCGCAGGCGCCGCCCGCCAGGCCGATGGCCGGATAGACGGTGATGTCGTGGCACTGGGTGGGCCCGGGGCGCACGCCGTTCCGCGTTCCGGGCGGCGGGGCGCCGACGATCGCATCGACGATGCTCTGGATGGCCCCCCGCAGCGCGGCGCTGTCCGCGCCTGTCGGCGCATCGCTTCCCTGCCGCGCCTTGACGATGCTGTCCAGCATCGGCTGGACGAATCCCAGGGGCAGGACGAACTCCATGCCCCGCACTTGCGCCGTGAACCCGCCTGCGGCACGGGCCGCGGCGGCGGCTGTGGCCGCGGCGGCGATATCTTGCGGCGTCTCCGCGTGCGTGGCCGCTTCGGTAAGATCAGCGAAGATCCGGGGGGAGCTGACGATGCTCGCAAGCTCGGGGTGAGCGAGCGGCACCTTGATGACCTCGATCCGGAACAGTGCGGAGTTCGGGTCCTGGTCCGGCGCCAGCTTTGAGCACCCCGCGAGCTCGTTCGGCGATCGCACACCCGCGGATCCGGATACGTAGATGTACACGTTCTCCTTGTCGTTCGGATCGTCGACGACCGTGTGCGTGTGCGAGCCACGACAGGTCTGCACATTCCCGATGTATTTCGCATTGGTGATGTCGCTGATGTCGAAGATCCGGATGCCGCGTAACCGGTCCGTGCTGACCGAGTCGTGCACCCCTTGCGTGCCGCAATCGAGGCGGCCCGACATGCCTTCACCGGAGACGAAGAGCAGGTTCTTGTAGACGGAGACGTCGCTCTGTGACGCCGGACAGAGATATCCGATCTTCAGTTTCGGTTTCTTGGGGTTCGAAATGTCCCAGACCTGAAAGCCGTTGTAGTTCCCCTGAATGACATCGCTCCCGGAGAATGAGAGATCGGAGTTTGTGACCCCGGCAAACTTCTCCGACGGCCGCGTTTTCGAGACCACCCGCAGATTCCAGGTCGCCTCGCCGGCGTTCATCGCGCCCGGGCGCAGGCCGACCCGGCGGTCGGGGGTCGGCGCCGTGGTGGACATATCGAGCTTCGAGGTGGCGCAGGCGGCGCTGGAGAGAGCGAGGGTCGCAAGCGCCAGAGACAACGACGCAGATTTCACTGTGGGCTCCGGTTGAAGGCGTCGAGCATGCGGTTCATACGGTCAATTTCGGTGGACTGATCCGCGAAGACGTCGGAGGCGAACCGGAAGACGGTCTCTTGTTCTCCCCCGCCCGGCGAGCCGAAGAGCTGATTCACCAGGGTGATGGCACCCTGGTGGTGCTGGATCATGAACGTCAGGAACAGGCGGTCGAACTCGGCACCCCGCGCCCGATCCAGTTGCGCGAGTTGCTCAGCGGTCAACATTCCGGGCATCAGCATGGAAGGATCCATGCCCGGCATCGTGTAGTGAGCGGGGTCCGCCTCCGGAACGGGCTCATGCCGCTCCCGGAGCCAGCGCTGCATGAGGGCGATCTCGTCGCGTTGGCCTACGACGATTCGCTCGCACAGGGCGCGCACGGCCGCACTCGCAGCGTGCGAGGGCGCCCAGCCGGCGATCAGCACCGCCTGCGCGTGGTGGCCGATCATGCCGGTCATGAAGTGCACGTCGGCTGACGTGTAGGGGGGCCGACCGCTGTCGGGATGCACCTGCGCCGCGGGGGAGACGATGTGCTCCGCCGGCGCCTGGTGGGTGGTCGTGGCGCACGCCCCAGCGGTGATGATCGCGAGGAATGTCGTCTTCATCACGGCTCGGTCGAGGCCTGGCGGTTCCCCTGCTACAGCCCGGCTCGGCCCGCGCCGCTCCCGTTGGCCAGATCCGTCACGGTTGCGGCGAGCATCCGCACTTTGGCCTGATCGGGAGTTCCCTGCGAATCACTGTTCAGCTGTGTCGCGAGCTGCGTCAGCGCATCACGGCGCTGCTGCCCGGAGAGCCGTTCGGCGCGGGCGAGCGCGGTCCGTGCGGCCGCGACCTTGTCGGGCGCCAGGCCGTTGGAGCGCGCCAGCTGGTCCAGATAGGCGCGCGCCACCGCGAAGCTCGCGGGCCACACCAGTTTGGGCTGGTCCTGGACGTTCAAATAGTCGAAGTGCACGAGCTTCGCCGCGTCGATCTCGTTCTGCGACAGCAATCCGCTCGGCACGAGCTCGAGCACGTCGAGCCCGCGCCCGATTTCCGAGCTGACGATGTAGCCGTTGTACCAGTACGCAGACCACGAGCCGGCGCCGACGAGCTTGGTCGAGTCCATCGGGCCGCGGTCGAAATACGCTATTTCTTTGGGATGCGCCGGATCGGTCCAATCGAACACGGAGACGCCGCCCTGATACCAGCCCTGGACCATGATGTCGCGGCCGGGCACGGGGATCAGCGAGCCGTTGTGCGCCACACAGTTTTCGTTCGACGTTTGCGGCGCCGGCAGCTTGTAGTAGCTCTGGAACTTCATCGTGTCATGGGCCACCGTGAAGATCGCGTCGGCTCCCCACTCGGGCTTGTCGGTCACGCGGCACTTGGGCGCCAGCCCCCCGCCCCACTCGTCGGTGAACAGCACCTTGGTGCCGTCGTTGTTGAACGTCGCCGAGTGCCAGAACGCGAAGTTCGAATCCGCCGCCGCGGCGATGCGCCGCGGGTTGGCCGGGTCGCGAATGTCGAGGATCACGCCGTAGCCTGCGCATGCGCCACCCGCGAGCCCCAACGCCGGGTAGACCGTGATGTCATGACACTGCACCGGCCCGGGCTTGGGACCGGGCGCGGGCGACGGGTTGAAGATCTTGTCGATGATGGCCTGCACGTTGGCGCGGAGGGTAGCGCTGTCCGCCGCCGTCGGCGCCCCGCTGCCGCCGCGCGCCTTGACGATGCTGTCGAGCTGCGCCGCGACGAAGCGGGGCCGCAGCACGTGCTCGGTGCCGAAGAACGTTGCCGTGAACCCGCCCTTGGCGCGCGCTTCCGCGGCTGCCTTAGCCGCGGCGGCGATGTCTTCCGGCGCCTCGCCGTGCACGGCGGGCTCGGTGAGGTCGGCGAGGATCGCCGGCTTGGTCACCACGTGTGCCTGCTCGGGATGCGCCAGCGGCACCTGGATCACCTCGATACGGAACCGCTCGCTGTTCGGGTCCTTGTCCGGCGCGAGGTCCGAGCACCCTGGGAGCTCATTGGGTGAGCGGACCGGGGCCCCACCAGACACGTAGATGTAAACGTTCGCCGTGTCCTTCGGGTCGGTCAGCAGCGTGTGTGTATGCGAGCCACGACACGTCTGCACCGCGGTGATGGGCTTGGGATGCGTGATGTCGGAAATGTCGAAGATGCGGATGCCGCGCATGCGGTCCTTGCTCACCGAATCCGCCACGCCCTGCGTGCCGCAGTCGAGCCGGCCGTTGAAGTCCTCGCCGGATACGAAGAGGAGGTTGCGGTACACCGAGACGTCGTTCTGCGCGTCGGGACAAACGTAGGACGTCACCAGCACCGGCTTGGCCGGCTGCGCGATGTCCCACACCTGCAACCCGTGGAAGTTGCCCTGGATGACGTAGTGTCCGGTAAAGGCGAGATCCGAGTTGAGAAACCCGAAGTCGCCCGGGTTGGTATCGTCCGTGAACTGCGCCGGCTTCGGCGCCGCGGACACGAGGCGCAGGTTCCACGCCGCTTGGGCGGCGTTCATCCACCCCGCGCGCAGCCCGAGGCGCCGATCGGGGCTCGGCGCCGTGGGCGACATGTCGAACTTCGTGGCGGTGGCGCAGGCGGCGACGACCGTGCCGATCGCGAGCAAAACAGACTTAGATCTCACTGGGGGCTCCGTTGAGGGGGTTGAGACAGGACGGCGAGCATGCGGGTCATGCGGTCGATCTCCGCCGTCTGATCGGCGCTCACGTCGGAGGCGATCTGAAACAACAGCCCGTCCCGGGCGGCGCCCGGCGTGTCGACCAGCTCGCGCACCATGGTGAGCGCGCCGCGGTGGTGCTGGATCATGAAAGTGAGGAACAGGCGGTCGAACTCGGGCCCGCGGGCGCTGTCGAGCTGCGCCAGCTGCTCGGGCGTCAGCATCCCGGGCATGAGCGTCGGGTGATCCATCCCGGGCATCAGGAAGCCGTGCGCGTCCGGTTCCGGCACCGGCTGATGGTGCTCCCGCAGCCAGCGCTGCATGACCGCGATCTCGTCGCGTTGCCCGACGACGATGCGTTCGCACAACGCGCGCAGGGCCGGACTGGCGCCGTGTGCCGGCGCCCAACCGGCGATCAGCACCGCCTGTGCGTGGTGGACGATCATGCCCGTCATGAAGTGCACGTCCGCCGCGCTGTAGCGGGCCGGGGCGCTGTCGGCCTGGGCTCGCGCCGCGGTCGCGATGAGCGCCAGCGCCCCCGCCCCGACCACGCACGCTCGCTTCATGCGGCTTGACCCCCTGTTGACCACCCGGCAGCGCGCCCCTTGTGTCAGGGAGGGGTGTGCCGCGGCCCAATGGACCGCGCTAAAGCTGCGGGCGACTCGCGCGGCCGGCAAGGTGGTTGCACATTGCTCCGTGGCCGCCCTATCGGGCCTTCCGACGACCTTGCATAATAGGCGACGCTGCTTTGGTGCGACGCCGATCAACCTCACGTGACCCATGGAGACGCCGTGAAGACGCACAACTATTCCCGCCGCGAATTCGTCGGCATGAGCGCGGTGGCCGCCGGCGCATCCCTCGCCGGGAAGACGCTCGGACCGCTCCCACCCAATCTCCTCCCCGATCCCAAGGCCGTCGCCGCCAGTGACCGGGTCCGCTTCGGCATGATCGGGATCGGCATGCAGGGTTCGGGGCTCTTGTCCGAAGCGATCAGGCTGCCGGGCGTCGAATGCGCCGCCGCCTGTGACCTGTATGACGGCCGACACACCCTGGCTCGGGAGATCGTGCGCGCGGATCTGCCGGTCACGCGCCGCTATCAGACCCTCCTGGACGACAAGGACATCGACTGCATCGTGGCGGCGGTTCCCGATCACTGGCACAAGCAGGTGGTCGTGGACGCGGTGAGCGCGGGCAAGGACATCTACTGCGAGAAGCCGATGTCGCACAGCGCCGCCGACGGCGTGGCCATGGTGGATGCGGCGAAGCGGACCAGCCGCATCGTGCAGATCGGTTCGCAGCGGGTGAGCTCCCAGATCTGCGCCAAAGCCAAGGAGCTGATCGCGCAGGGCACGCTGGGCGAGCTGATGCTCGTCGAAGGCTGGCTCGGACGGAATGATCCCACCGGGGCGTGGGAGTATCCGCCGCCCCCCGATCTCTCCCCGAAGAATCTCGACTGGGATACCTGGCAGGGGACCGTGCCCAAGCGGCCGTTCGATCCGTTCATCTTCGCGCGCTGGCGCTGCTGGAAGGAGTACGGCACTGGCGTGGCCGGCGACCTGCTGGTGCACCTGATCAGCGGGATGATGTTCATGGTGGGTATCAACACCCCGCCCACGCAGGCGAGCGCGGTCGGCGGGATCCGACGCTGGAAAGACGGCCGCAATATGCCCGACGTCCATGCTGTCGTGTACGACTACGACGGCCTGCCAGTGTACATGCGGCTGAACCTGGGAACCGAGATGCCGGAGATGTATCGCATCCAGGGTTCGAAGGGCCTGCTCGAGGTCACGGGATCCAGCCTGAGCTACACGCCCCAATCCGGCAAGGATCAATACCCCAGCTATTACACCGGCAGCTACCCTCGCGCGCTGCGGGACGCCTACCTCACGAAATGGCACCAGGACAACGATCCGAAGATGGGCCAGCAAGTGATGATGCCGGAGACGATCTCATTCAGCGGGCCCGACTTCGACGACGTGCGGCCGCACCTGTGGACGTACTTCGAGGCGGTGCGCACCCGGAAACCCGTAGTGGAGGATGTCGTGTTCGGTCACCACGCGGCGCTGGCGTGTCACATGGCGAACGAGTCGTACTTTCGGAAAACCAGCGTGTCCTGGGACGAGGCGTCGAAGAGTATCAAGAGCTGAGGTCGCGAGAGTCGTCGCTGACCTAGCGTCTGAAGCGGACCACGAAAGCAAGCACCAGCACCAGGCCCGCTCCGAGCACGCCCTCAACCGCCCCTACCAGTGCTGAGTTCCAGACGGTGCGGAGGAAGGGGACGTGGGCGGAGGTCAAGGCGAGCAGGAGTCCGTACAGCAAGCCGAGGCCAGCGCCCCACGCGGCAGCCGTTCGCACGGGCCGATGCCACGGACCTGATGCGTCGCGGAGGCCTATGGCGAGGCCTGCAGCAAGGGGGAGAAGGAGCAGGAGGTTCAAGCGGGATGATCTACGCGAGAGTCTCGGCCGCCCGAAGTAGTGCTCGGCCCACGCCCTGCCCTTCTGCTTCCTGCGCGACGGCGAGAATCGCCACGTGGCCAGCCGCCAACCGCTCGGCGAGCGGCAGAATCGCCGCTTGATCGCTCGCTCGTGCGGGACGAATCGAAACGCTGACCATGAAGATTCGGGCGCTGTGCGCCCGTCTGCTTCAAGCGCGAGTCGGGCGGCGCTCCGCAGCGCGCGACCGCTGCTTTCGGCGGCCGCTTGGCAGCTTCGCGAGGTAGGCCTCGGCAGCGCGCAGCGCGCGTCGCTTACCGCCGTAGGTTACGTCGCCGAAGAACCGGCGATGGCGCGGGGCATAGGTGCCGTTCGGCCGCTCATAGAAGCCGGCGCGCACGAACCAACCATGAGTGCGTGTCGAGGGCTGGTCAATGCGGCTAATGCCGCGCCGACGCACAGAGTGGCGACGGGTGCTCTTCATTTGCACGCTCGAGGTGAAGGCCGAGAAGCTCAGGTGGCATAGCGCCACACGCGCGCCGCCAACCGGAACGCGCTTAAGCTGCGGGCGACTCACTGGTCGGCGCAAGGCCATGCGGCGTGTTCGCTACGGGCTACGCGAGCAGTCACATACTGGACAACCCTTGTCGAATACGACCCGCCAGTGGCCGTCGGGATCGTGACGCCAGATCGAGTTGAACGTGCCGATTTGGCGACCGGTGGGATCCCGCACGGGCCCGCTCGAGAGGGCCATGGTTCCGGACTCCAGGACTTCGACGATTTCGGGATTCCAGGAGAACGGCGCCGCGCGGCCCTCGAAGAAGGGGTGCCAGCCGGCCACGACGGCCGCTCTTCCACGCAGTGTCCCTCGGCGACTCATGAAGACAGCATCGTCAGCCACGTACATCACGAACGCCAGGGAATCGCGGGCGGCGAGCGTTTGGGCAAAGGCGCTCTCGGCTTCGAAAACCTGCCGGGCCAGCGGCTGCCGGTTCTGCGCTTGGGCTTGGGCACCGGCGGGCAAGAGGAGGAGTGAGAGGGGCACCAGGGTCGGAAGGCGCATGACACCGTCCTCAAGCGGAGGTGGCGGGGGAGCGTGCGCTCAGGTGGCCCTGCGCACTGTTGAAGCCAAGGTAGAATGGCTCGCGGACCTGCCTCTTCATGGCGCTGGCACCCCGTAACCGCGGGCCATCCCCGTGGCGGCCAGCACCATCAGCACTACGAGCGCGGCCTGGATGAAGCTGATCTGCGCGAAACGGTTCGCCGCCCGAGTGTCCGGCACAGCGCCGCGGGCTGCCCTTCTCGAATCCGCCAAACGCCCGTACCAGGCCGGTGCCGATCCAAAGGACCGCAGCGACGCCCCACCAGGTATCGGCATAGAAGGCCCTGCGTAAGCCCGCTGGATCGAGCTCACCGCGCAGCGCGCGACCCCGAGCCACACAGCCCCGAATCCGAGACCGAGCGCCAGCAAGTGGATGGCAGCCAGTAGCCAGCGGATCGTCATTGGCGTGTCCCAACCCTCAGGGTTCCCTGCGCGCGATAACCGCCCGTCAGCTCAAGCGCTTGTTAGGCAGCAGCTTTGCGAACGAGGCGCCAAGCCCAAACGCTGAGCCCGACGCTCACAGCGAGGATGAGCGCGTCACTGGCGAAGAGCCGCTGCCGGTCGACTATCTCAAAGACGTGCGCGACGGTGATAACGGCGAACAGGACGCCAGTGGTAACCAGGTAGGCTCTCATGGAGTACCCCCGTGGTCCAGAGACTGTGCGCGGCGCTCCCACCGCCAGACCGGACCGTCATCTGGATCGACAACGTCACCGACGAAATGGAACCCGCACTTGGCCAGGACCCGGGTCGACGCATTGTACGCTGGCAGCGTGTGCGCGCGAACCAGGCGCACGCGCTCGCTCGCGAACGCGAACGCGACGAGCGCTGTGGCCGCCTCCGTGGCAAAGCCCCGGCCCTCGAACGCCGGCACGATGCCGTAAGCGATCTCCACCATGCCACCCTGGTCCGGTGGCCCCTTGAAACCGGCATTGCCGATGATGACGCCGCCATCCCGGTGCACCACGGCGAATCCGTCCACCCAGGGGTCCGGTGGGCGGCCGCGCGAGGCGCGCAGGCCAGGAAGCCAATCGAGCGACACGTCATCCGAGACCATGAATTGCCGGAGTCCGTCGGCAGCCGGGAACCCTGCCACTGCTTCGAACCGCTCCGGCTGCTCGATCAGCGCCAGAAGTTGGTCAGGAGAGTACGGCCGCAACGTCAGATGGGCCGTCTCTATTACCGTGTGTGCTCCATTCAAGCGTTTCTCGCGGATGGCGCTTAAGCTGCATCCGGCGTCGCGCGCAATCAAGCAGCAACCCACGGCCACGTTCGTCCTTTCCACGACCACGCTCCGAAACACACAGCACCCAGCAGTAGCGCGCCCAGTCCAAACGCCACCACCGTGGGCGGCGTCGTGGCAAAGATGAAGATCCATCCAAGCAGAGCGATGAGGCTGGGCAACGGATAGAGCCACATCCGATATGGCCTCGGCAGGTCCGGCGCTCGGCGACGCAGCAATGTCACGGCGCCGATCTGCCCGATGAACTGCACGAGAATCCGCGTCGTGATCAACGCGTCTATCACCATGCCCAGCGACACGAAACCGGCGAGGATCGAGAGGACGCCGAGCATGACGAGCGAGACGTGTGGGAATCCCTTGGACGGATGGAGGCGCGCGAACACCTTGAAGAAGTAGCCGTCTTGCGCCGCCGCATAGGGCACGCGCGAGTACCCCAGCAAGAGGGCGAAGACCGAGCCGAACGCCGTCCAGAGGATCATCGCCGTGAACAGCGTCGCGACGCCCGAACCGTACATCCGTTCCATGAAGAGTGAGACGATGAAATGGGACTGCGGACGTGCCTCAGCCGGCACAAAGTCCCGCCACGGGACCACGCCGATAATCGACAGATTGATCGCGAGGTAGATCACCGCGACCAGGGCGGTGCTGATGAGAATCGACCGTGGGATCACCCGGCCGGGATTCTCGACTTCGTCGCCGATGTAGCAGACATCGTAGTAACCGAGGTAGTCGTAGACGCCGATCCGCGACGCGGCGCCCAGGCCCAGGAGAAAGCCTAAGGACAGGTTGCACGCGCCCGGCGGAAAGTCGAAGGCGACCCTGTGGTCGAAGTGCAATGCCCCGGTCACGACGACCACGATGACGGTGACGATCGTGCCAATCCACAGCGCGACGGTGATCGTCGCAATCGACGTGATCCGCCGGTAGAGGAGTGCTAAGTTCGCAAGCCCGATGAGCGTCACCACGAGGAGCGTCTGGCGCGCCGTGATCCCTTTCCAGATGTAGCCAAGGTACTGCGCGAAACCGATGTACCCGGACGCGATCTCGAGGGGGCCACTGAGCACAAACTGCCAGACGAAGAGAAAGCCCATCAGGCGGCCGACCGTCTCCGCGCCATAGCCTTGGCGCAGATATGCGAACGAGCCGCCGGATCCCGGCAGCGCCGCCCCAAGCTCGCTCCAGACCATGCCGTCGCACATGACGATCACCAGTGCAACGAGCCAGCCGAGCATCGCCGGCGGACCGCCGAGCGCGGACATGAGCAGCGGGATCGTGATGAACGGTCCGATGCCGATCATGTTCGTCATGTTGAGCGCCGTGGCGTGAATCAGGCCAAAGCGGCGCACCATCGGCGACGTCGCGATCGGTTGCGTCATGATCTGTCGGCGGCGCGGAGACTCGCCAGCCTGCGCCGACACGCATCCCGGTCACACCTAAGAGCCGTGATGGCGACGGAGCTCGTCGACCTGCTCGAGCGTGAAGGTGTTGAGCTGTACGATCCTCGCCAGGGAACGGAACGCGGGTGGCACAATGCTCCGCGCTTCAGCTTTGCTCTCTACCTCGACAATGATCCAGGCCCTGTGCTCCCCGTCCATGCAGCCCCAGTCTGCACGGGTCAAGAAGTGAGACCCGGTTCGCAGAAAGACTTCTGCGGCCCGGGCACACTCCGCCGCGGTGTTGTCGTGCGGGACCTCGATGAGGAATCGTGCCATTGCGGGAGATCTCCTAGTTCGGGGGCGCATTCAGAGCGCCGCTTGAGCGCGTTCCGGCGTCTTCCAGAGGTCGATCGGCTTCTGGATGCCTTTCGGGCAGAAGGGCAGCATGATCTTTCGGCCCAGTCCGGCCGACGCGTACGCAGCATACAGGACCTCTTGCACCACGCGTCCCGTCTCGCCGTCGGAGATCGGCGTCTCCTTGCCCCGCACACAGCGCGCGAAGTGCCGCATCTCCTGAGGGAAACCATAGTTCCAATGCTCCTCGAAGACGGGATACGTCCAGCCCCGGGTCGTAGCGGCCTTTTCGACGGCGTAGCCGAACCCCACCTCGGAGTACGTCGGGAGCGCGTTGCCCATGAGCAGGTCGGCGTAGGTCTGCCCCTTGTCGCCGAACACCTCGATGCAGTCATCCATCCCGCCGGGCCGGTTCCAACTGCTCTCGATCAGGCCGATGGCGCCGGTCGCGAATTCGATGAGCGTGACCGCTTCGTCGTCGCCCTGCGTGCGCGCTTGGTGCACCTGCGTCGCCATTTGCGAGTACACGCTCTTGATCTTAGGCTTACCGAGGAACCACCAGCAGAATGCAATCCCGTGGCACCCCAGGTCCATGACCGCGCCGCCGCCCGACTGCTCCACGTCCCAGAACCACTCCGAGTGCGGACCTGAGTGCTTCTCGCCCTGCTTCACCAGGTGCACGCGACCGAATGCACCTTCGTCCGCCAGCTGCTTTGCCTTCACATATTTGGGCGCGAAGAACAGTTCTTCGGCGTACAGGAGCAGCACGCCCGCCTTGCGGCACGCGTCGATCATCGCGTCGGCTTCCTCGATCGTCAGGCACAGTGGCTTCTCGCACACCACGTGCTTGCCGGCTTTGGCGGCGTCGATCGTGAGCTGCGCGTGCAGCCGATTGGGCGCCGTGATGGAGATCATCTCGACTTCGGGGTCACGCAGTAGCTCGCGGTAGTCGGTATAGGCGCGCGGGATGCCGTGCCGCTTCGCGAAGCTTGCCGCGTGTGCCTTGGTCGGCGAGGCCACCGCGACGACCTCGCCTTCCTCCGGCATGGCTTTCACGGCCCCCGCGATGCAGTCCGCTTGAAAGCGTGAGCCGAGGATCCCGATTCTCACTTTCGACATGATGCCCTTCGTTCGTGCCGTGATCGACGGTCAGGCTTCGATCTTGTAGACCTCGCGCCGGCCGTACTCTACGAGATCGTGATACCCTTTCATGATGCTCTCGAACTCCTTCATGTCCTCGCTGCTCTGCCCGCCGCCTTGCATCATGCGCTCGAGATCGTCCATGCTCGCCACTTCCATCTCGGCAACGAGCGTCCAGTACCGCTCGGCACAGAAGTCGGTCATGACGCGCATCTTCGGCATGCCGACCTTAGTGCTGAGCTTGCCCATGGCCAAGAACTTTTCTACCATCGGGCGCACCTTGCCCGGCTTGCAATACATGATCTCGCGAATGAGAAACATGCGGGTCTCCTGTGTTCGGGGTTGGGCGAAAGAATCTTGGATCACGTTCTGTGCTCAAGGCTCGGCGCGTGCTGCCTCGAGGTCGATCTTTGGACGACACTCGCAGCGACGCAGAAAAGGAACGCGGCAGCGAGATGCTTGTTAGGCGGGCGGCACCCACCACTCAATCTGCCCACGCGTCAAATGGTCTGTCGGCCAGGGGTTCGGACCCGAAGCGAAGCACGTGACCGTCGGGATCCTCAACATGCATCTCCAGCGCCCAAGGATAGTTGCGTGGCGCGTGGCGGATCTTGGCCCCACTCGCTCTGTACTCTTCGTACAGTGCCTGAACATCCTCGACGCCAACCCAGGCCCAAGTGCCGGGGGAACCCTGACCACCACGACAGAGGTAGATCCCCGCCGCATCACGATTCACGGCGGTGAACGCGTCGGAACCCCAGTCCGCGTTCCGAAAGCCGAGCACATCCACGTAAAAATGGAGGCTCGCGCTCATGTCCGTGACGCTCAAGATGGGCGCCGAGCCTTCGAATCTGGTCCTGGGAATGTCGCGTGAGATCGACATGTCAGCCGCTTGCTCAGGGATTCTCCTCGAGCCACAGCGAGAAGAGGACGGTCCACATAGGTCCGCCGAGAGCACGAAGCAGGCCCACGTAGAACAACACTTGAGCCAGGTTGACGTCGGTTATGTGAAGGCTCAACCCCATTATGGCCACCCCTACCACGTAGTCGCCGATGCAGACAAGGACGAGACGAACGGTCTGCCGACGGTACACTGCGGCACCGGCGGCAATCGCCGCGGCTCTCTCGAGCTCGTGTTGCATACGCGCTTCTGGGAGTGTGAGCAGCGGCGGGACGCGGCGCATCACTTTGGCGGCAACGAGCCGGCGTACTTCGCGGCGATAGCGACCCACTTTCTGAGCTGGGCATCGGTCCTGAGGCCGGCCGACTCAACCAGGATCCATCCTTGCATCGGCCGCCCCGTCAGGTCGAAGCGTCGCGTGTGACCCCCAGCCAGCGCTTTGTCGGTTGCTTCCGGGGCCAACCGGACGATCAGCTCAGTGCGGTGGACGCCGCAACACATGTTTCCGTTGAGCAGGAATGCGATTCCTCCGAACATCCTCTTCTCTGCCACCCCTTTGCGCCTGCCCAGGGAACGACGAATTCGCTCCGCCAGCTTCTCGTCGAAAGCCATAAGGCTCGGATCGGTTGGAGAATGGCTGCGCTACCTAACGGATCGGGCTGTCTTGACTATGGACCCGAGAAGCCGACTGGGACACCTCCAGGTGCGCGCACGACCGCGATGGTCACGCCCGGCATCACCCGCGTAGGGGGGAGCATCTCCTCGGCTCCTGCGCGGAGCGCCTTCTCGAAGGCCGCCCGCGCGTCCGCGACATGGACGGAGAAGCTGCTACCCGGCGCCTCGGACGGATTGGTCTTGCGAATCCCCCCGCCGCCCTTGTCGGAGTACGCAAACAGGTGGTACTCGCCGCCGCCTGGCATGGGGACGCCCGGCTTGAATGTCCAGCCAAGCACGTTGGCGCACCAAGCCTTCGTGGCTGCCGGGTCGGAGCTGGCGAGCTCTGTGTGCGTGATCCAGCCGTAGAGGCCGCGTGTCGGCACGTGACTCGGCGCAGCTGAGCGCGAGGATGCCGCGGGGGACCGCTGCTTCGGTGATCGGTTCGATGGTGATCGCGTTTTCTTGGGCATGGCCATTCTGGTTGAGCGCTCAGGCGCCAACATCGTCGGCGCACGCGTCAGTTGGTGCATGCAGTCCGAGTCGCCGCCTGTCGCGTCGCGCTTAAGCTGCGGGCGCAACCCCCGCCGGCGCAAGGAGGTGGAGTCGAGCGGCGCACAGCGCAACTCGTTCCTAGAGCCCGGGCCTCCGAGCGTCAAGGCTGGTTTGACGGCGGCTGCCCACGAGACGCCCCCACGCCAGGGCTAAGACCACTCCGTACGCGAGGAACGCCGGCGCGAAGAGCACAAACACGAGCGGCCGCGGCGGCCGAAACCCGGGAGTCGCGATCACGTAGCAGACCACACCAAACAACACACCGCGTAGCCAACGTTGCTGGGGCAGGAAACGTGCGATCACGGCGAGGAGCAGACCGCCGATGGCGCCGGCGATGGCTCCCGCGAACACGACATTGAGGGAACCCCGGACCGTGAAGCCCGCTGACCGGGCGGTAGCGAGCGCGAATGCATGCATCGCTAGGCGCCCACCGACGCCGAGAAAGAGGGCACCGGAGGCCGCCCCGGCGAGGACTGCGGTCGTGAACCGATTCAAGCGCTTGTTAGGCCGCGGCCTGACACCGTGAACCGCAGCTCGAGGGTCGCGCCCGCTGGCAGTGCGGCCCAACGGGCAAACAGCTCCCGCCGCCTGTCACGCACGTGTCGGAGGTCGTCATCCTTAACGATCCAAGGGGCGTCGAGCCCGTGCTGAGCAGAGTAAGTGGCCGCGGCCGCCTCGAACTCTGCGGCTGACCACTCCACTCCTGCCCCCCGCTCCCTGTCGAGGAACCCCACGATGAACTCTGATATGAGTGCCTCGGGGGGGAGGGGGCCACGCGGCCACGGGTTCCCGAAGTCCGTGAGGTCCCAGCCTTCAGCCACCAGCCCGTAGAAACCGCGCGTGTGTCCGAGTACGGTCTCGACGGCATAGTGGGTCAGATCATGAAGCGGAAAGAAGCGTCCCTGCAGGCCGTTCTGGCGCTGCCATGTGACCGAGCCGTCAGCTCGCAGACAGCTCAAAGCAGCAGACCCGTCGTTCTTCTTCTTGATGCGGATGAGGAGATCGCTCATTCGACGAATCTTGCTCGACGAGCGCGTCCACGGTAGCCAGGAACGCTTCGTACCTGTGCTCTTCCCCTCCCCCAGGGTGTAGGAAGTCCAGGTCGCCGTTGGATCGGGCAATGAAGCCGTCGAGACAGCCTCCACGCTACAGGTCTTTCCGGAAGCACCGCACGAGACCGACCTCGATAAAACCGAGCGCGCGGTGGGCGGCGGCGCTGACTTCGTTGTCGGGCTGCGCGTCCGATGCAAACTCACGGCAACCTTGCGACCGTCCCCACTCCTCCGCCGCCGCGATCAGCGCTCGACCGACACCGCGGCCGCGAGCCGTAGGGGCGACGAACCATCCTTCCAGGTACGCCACACGATCGCTGCTGCATCCCTCGGCGTACGCGCGAATGGACAGCTCGGCAAACCCGACCGCACATCCGGCTCCCTGCTCGGCGAGGAGCACTGCGAGGGGTTCCCCCGCATCGCCGGCAAAGAACTGCTCGATCTGCTCACGATGCTCGGCTTCGGAGCCTTCGGGCCAGAGGGCGTGGCGCAGCTGGAGCCACGCGGCCGCGTCGCTCTGCTTCGCGGGTCGAACGGTGATCATTGAAGTGCTGCCGCCTAACGGATCGCGCTTAAGCTGCGGGCGACCGGCTCGCCAGCGCAAGGATGTGGGACGAAGTCCGTGCCCCGGGCGGGGCACAACACTCCGCTTCCTTTAGAACGATCAGCGCCCGCCAGCTTCAAGCGCTTGTTAGGCGGCATTCGCCTTACGCGCAGAGCGGCCACCAAAGGGTGATCCGCCGTGCGATCGTTTCACGCTCCCCATTGATGTGACTGAATTCGAGCAACCACATGAGGTTGACGAACTGAACCTCACCAGTGGCCCCGGGCTCGAAGAGGACGTCAGGCCCGACTTCCAGGTGCGCCGCGGCACGGTCGGTGACGATGGTGCGTGTGGTGTCGCGCAGGACCTTGAGCTCAGTGCCAACGTAATCTTCGGCGTAACACCCCGCGTGCCGCATGAGAACGCGTGCGACGATGAGTCTTTCACGAATTGCTCGCAGCGGCCTGCGTGCCCGAACCTCGTACCGGGCGCGCACAGCCCCCTTGCTGTAGAGCTGCTCTCGGACGGACCGCTCGGACTCGGGATGTCCAGCCGGGCCAATGAAGTAGCTGCCCGGGCGGTAGATCTGTGCACATACGCTAAAGGGTGACGAGCAGGTTGGCGTGCTTGTACGCGCCGTGTAGACGGGGCTGACGTAGTAGGAACCAGCCAGATTACCGTTCCGAGCGATGTACTCTTGCGCGGTGACACGTGTAGAAAACGCCCCGGAGGGGACCTCCAGCAGGCTAAGATCGACCGACACGGCGCCCTCGAAGGGCCGAGACTCAATAACGTCGGTCCGCGCGACCCAGTAGCGGTCGCCGTGGCGTAGTTGATAGCCCTTGTCCTCGCCGATCCCTACTCGATACCAAGCGGAGTCGGTGGACGCGTCGACGACCGCGAGCTGCAGTGTGGCGCGGCCGTACTTGGCGATTGGCGCCGTGGATGACGGGAGAGTCCGAAGTGGAACGGAGTCGTGAGTTACAAGAACGAGCAGCGAATCCTGCGCTGCGCTAGGACTCGCCGCGCTCAAGGCGGCAAGCAAGCTGAGAAGCAGCAAAGGAGCCTTCACGAGCGGCTTGGGTTCTGGCGAATGCTGCCTAACGGATCGCGCTTAAGCTGCGGGCGACCCGCCCGCCGGCGCAAGGGTGTGGGACGCAGTCCGGGCCCCGCCAGGGGCACAACACTCCGCTTCCCTTAAAGCGATCACCGCCCGCCAGCTTCAAAGCGCTTGTTAGGCATCACGGCTCAGGAACCTCGAGGTCGCGGCAGATCTTGCGCGCCAAGAAGTCGTTGATATCACGATGCCTCGGCACTGTGGAGGTCTTGCGCGCCGGGCGATTGATGTGGACAGAGTGGTTAGCACCTTCCCGCAACAACTCACAACCATAGCCGTGAGATGGCGAACGAGGTCACGCCGCTTCAAGCGAGCGTGATCTTGAAACGTTCGCGGATGACGGGACGGTTGCCCAACGCTTCCTGTGCCAGAGTGCGGTTGGCCTCCAACACCAAACGCACAGCTTCATCGAGGTTGGCGCGGGCCTCCTCGATCGTCGCGCCCTGGGTGTTGGCGCCCGGGAGCTCTTCCACGAAGGCGATGTAGCCTTCGGGCACCTTCTCGAACACGGCGGTTAGTTGAAGGGTCATGGCACTCAATGTAACACGGAGGCTCGGGTGATGCCTAACGGCTCGCGCTTAAGCTGCGGGCGACTCGCCCGCCGGCGCCAGAGTACTGGACGAACGTCCCTTCTCGCCAGGGCACAAACACTCCGCTTCCTTTAGGGCGATCACCGCCCGCCAGCTTCACGCGCTTGTTAGGCGCCGGCTTCACGCCACCGACAAACAGCTTTAATAACGATGTCGACAAGGCTGCCAGACGACACTGCGTGCCACACTGAGTCCGAGGGGCTGATCGTGTCTGGCGGCCGAGGAGTGTCTGGCAGCCGAGCCGCTGCAGGAGTCGAAATGTCGTGGGTCTCGACGGCCAGCACGCGCGTGAGCCCACGCGCGCAGTCGACCTCCCGGTGCTCAAGCTGGTACTGCGCCAAAAAGACAGGGCCGCTGCGATCGAGGTCCCAGCGCAGCCAGACGCGACGGAGCCCGTCAGTACGTTGCAAGGTGGCGGTGTCGAGATCAATCGCCTCGGAACCCGTGGCGATGAGTTGAGCCCATCGGTGAGGACGGGTACTCTGGGCCGCAGCAACATGGGTGGTCGAGAGAACCAGGAGGACTAGGCAGGAGAATGGTCGCATGTAAGCCTCCACTGTGCGGAGGTGCCGGCGCCTAACGTGAATTCGACATACCGTATTAGAGTAAACGGCTCGATCCTGAGAATCTGCCTAGGATAGCCTTCTGCAGCTGCTTGGAATGAAATCGGCGGGTCCGCCTAAACGCAATATTAGAGCGTGTCCGCTGGGCTGCGCACGCCTCGACCTCCCCGACGAAGAACGTGCGTGTAGATCATGGTTGTCGCCACATTGCGATGACCGAGCAGGTCCTGAACGGTTTCGAATGTCGTAGCCCGATTCGAGGAGATGGGTCGCGAACGAATGCCGCAACGTGTGACAGCTCGCAGGTTTGGCGATCCGTGCGGCCCTCACGAAACGCGCGCTGCACCACGGTCTCGTGCAAGTGATGCCGCCGCCGTTGACCAGTGCGAGGCTCCTCATATCCGCGGCTCGCAGGGAACACCCACTGCCATCCCCAGTCGCGTCCCGCTTGCGGATACTTGGCCCCCAATGCCCCCGGCAACTCGACCCATCCCGCCCCCTCCTCCACATCCCGTTCATGCTGCGCCCGCACCGCCGCCAGATGATGCAGCAGCGGCCCCTTCAATCGCTCCGGCAACATGGTCACCCGATCGCGATCCCCCTTGCCTCCACGCACCGTGATCTCGTTTGCTGCGAAATCGATGTCCTTCACCCGCAACCGCAACGCCTCGAGCAAGCGGCACGCCGGCGACCAACGCCGATGCGCCTCGACCCCTCAGCCGGGCGAATATGCGACGGACTTCGTCGCGGGTGAGAACGACCGGCACCCGCTCAGGTCGCTTGGCGCGCACCAACGCGTCCAACCACCCGACGGGTACGTCCATCACATCCCGATACAAGAACACCAATGCCGACAGCGCTTGGTTCTGCGTCGACGCGCTCACTCGGCGATCCACAGCGAGGCAGGAAAGGAAACGCGTGACCTCCCCCTCGCCTAGCTCGCGTGGATGCCGGAGACCAGAGAACCGCACGAACCGCCGCACCACACCAGCCTGATGGATGGTGCCCCGCCCCGGAGTGACTAACTCAGGGGGGCTGCCATCCCCTCACCCTACGGCGAACGCCTCGGTTGGCAGGGGCGAAAAATCGCGAGCCTTCGCACTACTCGGCGTACGCCAGATGGATGCGGAGCTCGCACCTCTGAGCGTCTCGGGACAGCGTCAGCAGTCGAGCGTGAGGTCACGCGACGCCGGCGCCACCCGGCGGACCCGCAGCGCAGCACCGTGGCTGCACCAGACGCTGCGCGCAAACCGCGGATCTCGACCTCCTCCTTGGCGTCCAACACCGCCACCTCGACGACGGGGTCGAGCTGCGGGGCGACGAGCCGCAAGGTCTCGGATGTGCGACGTCCGTGCGCCACCCGCAAGAAGTCTGCGGCGTCGAGCCCACGCTCGGCCGCCCACACGTGCCAGATGAGCTCGATGCACTCCCGCTAATCAACGAGTACGCCATCCAGATCGAACAGAATGGGTCGGAATGGAATGAATCTCCTCCGCGGCACGCGCGTCTCCAACCGGCCTTCACACGGCCTTCACACCGGCCTTCACACCGGCCTGTACACCCCCCACACCCCCCGCAACACGTCCGAGATCTCGCCCACCGTACAACGCGCCCGTACCGCCGCGATGATCGGCTCCATGAGCGGGGCTTCGGCCACGCGAGCGGCTGCCTGCAGCTCCTCCAATGCGCGCTTCACGCATCCCGCATCCCGCATCCCGCGCGCTTTCTCGGTTCGCCTCCGCTGCGCTGCTGCGAGCGCCCGGTAGTCGGGCGCCGGCACAGACGGGATCGTCTGATCGTCGGCGTACTCGTTCACGCCCACCACCACCGCGGCGCCCGACTCGATGGCCTGCTGCTGTTGGTAGGCGCTCTGCGCGATCGCCTGCTGAAAGAAGCCGCGCTCGGTCGCGCGCGCGGCACCGCCACCCGCCTCGACTTCCTCGAGCAGCGCCCGTGCCTCGCCCTCGATCCGCTCCGTGAGCGCCTCGACGTACCAGCTCCCGCCAGCGGGGTCGACGACTTCGGGCACACCGGTCTCGTGGGCGAGAATCTGCTGCGTGCGGAGCGCGAGCGTGGCGCTCTGCTCGGTGGGCAGCGCTAACGCCTCGTCGTAGGCATTGGTGTGGAGCGACTGGGTGCCGCCCAGCACGGCCGCCAGCGCCTGGATCGCCACCCGCACGACGTTGTTCTGCGGCTGCTGTGCGCTGAGGGTCGAGCCGCCGGTCTGAGTGTGGAACCGCAGCCGGCAAGCGGAGTCTGCCGCGCCAAAATTCTCCTTCATCAGACGCGCCCACAGCCGCCGCGCCGCCCGGAACTTCGCGACCTCCTCGAACAGATCGGTGAACGCCGCGAAGAAGAACGACAGGCGCGGCGCCAGTTCGTTCACGTCGAGTCCCAGCGCCACCGCGCGGCGCACGTACTCGAGCCCGTTCGCGAACGTGAACGCGACCTCCTGCACCGCCGTCGCCCCGGCCTCGCGCATGTGGTAACCGGAGATCGAGATGGGGTTGAAGGTCATCCCCTCGGCATGCACGAACCGGCACACGTCGATCGCGAGCCGCAGCGACGGCTCGATCGGATAGATGTACGTCCCGCGCGCAATGAACTCCTTGAGGATATCGTTCTGCACGGTTCCCTGCAGCTTGACGCGCGCCACCCCCTGCTCTTCCCCCACGACGAGGTACATCGCGAGCAGCACCGGCGCCGTGGCGTTAATGGTCATCGAGGTGGACACCCGGTCGAGCGGAATCTCGTGGAACAAACGCTCCAGGTCGTCCACCGTGTCGATCGCCACCCCGGCACGGCCCACCTCGCCCTCGGCCATGGGATGGTCCGAGCCGTAGCCCATCTGGGTGGGGAGATCGAACGCGACGGACAACCCCGTCTGACCCGCGGCGAGCAGGTGCCGGAACCGTGCGTTGGTCTCTTCGGCAGTGCCGAACCCGGCGTACTGGCGCATGGTCCACAGCTTCCCCCGGTACATCGTGGGGTGCACGCCGCGGGTGAAGGGAAACGCCCCCGGTGCCCCAAGGTCGCGCGCGGCATCGCCGCGCCAGTCCCCGGGCCCGTACACCGACGACCGCTCGCTCACGCGGGGACGCCGTCGGCGGCGAGGATCTCCACGGCGAACTCGACGTCGGTCTTGCTGCCGACGATGAACGGCGTCTTCTGGTGCAGATGCTGGGGCACGAGGTCGAGGATCGGCCGACGGCCGTCGGTCGCGAGCCCCCCCGCCTGCTCCACCACCAGCGCCAGCGGCGCCGCCTCGTACAACAGGCGCAGCTTCCCTTCGGCGGACCGCGTGTCGCCCGGATAGAGGAAGACGCCGCCCGAGATGAGGTTGCGGTGAAAATCGGCGACGAGCGACCCGATGTAGCGCGCGTTCTTGGCCTGCATCCGGCCGTCACCGTTCTTGAACGCCGCCACCACCCGCTGCACCGCCGGCGTCCACCGGTTCCAGTTGCTCTCGTTCACGCTGTAATACTTCCCCACCGCGGGCGTCCGGATGTCGGGATGCGACAGCAGGAACTCGCCAATCGTCGGATCGAGCGTGAACCCGTGCACCCCCTGGCCCGTCGTGTAGACCAGCATCGTGCTCGAGCCGTACAGGATGTAGCCAGCCGCGACCTGCTTCTTCCCAACCTGCAGGCAGTCGCCGAGGCCGGGCTCGCCCTTCGGACTACTCACGCGGCGGTGGATCGAGAAGATCGTCCCGATCGACACGTTGACATCGATGTTGCTCGAGCCGTCGAGCGGATCGTACAGGATCACATACTTGCCGCGCCGCGACGTCTGGGGGCAGAGCATCGGCTCCTCGTCCTCCTCCGACGCGACGATGCACACCCGGCCGGTGTGCTGCACGGCGTGGCGCACGGTGTCACGCGCGAACAAGTCCAGCTTCTGCTGCAGGTCCCCCGAAACGTTCACCGCTCCCGCGGCGCCGAGGATGTCGGTGAGACCGGCGCGGCGCACGTGACGGGAGATGATCTTCGCCGCGAGGCACAGGTCGTACAGCAGGTTGGACAGCTCCCCCGTCGCTTCGGGGTGGAGCCGCTCCTGCTCCATGATGAAGCGCTCAATCGTGATGACGGAGGTCGATGTATGCACGCTGCCCATCGGTCGTGAAGGTAATAGTGCCCACCTGGTCCGTTCGGAAGATCTCACTGCCCCAACGCCTCAGCCGGCCGAGCACCTCGGGTGCCGGATGGCCGTAGTGATTGTGCGCGCCCACGCTGATCACGGCCTGGCGCGGCCGCAGCTCCCCGAGCCACGCGTCCGACGTCGCGCTCAGCGAGCCGTGATGGCCGACCTTGAGCAGCTCTACCCGGCCGACTCGCCCCGCGAGGTGTCCTTCCACCGGCAGCCCCGCGTCAGCCTGGAACAAGAGGTGCGTGCCGCCGAAAGTCACCCGCAGCACCACTCCGTGCTCGTTCACATCGAGCGGCAGCGTCATCCACACACTGTCCGGGCTCAACACCTCGAGCACGACGCCGTCCACCTCGATCCGGTCGCCGGCGCGCGCCGGGTGCCAGCGGGCGCCCGATCCCTCGACCGCGGCGAGAAACTCGAGGTACAACGGCCGGCCGAGCGGCTCGCCGGGCTCGAGCACCAGCTCGGGGGCGAAGTCCTCGACTACGGCAGGGAGCCCGCCCAGGTGATCAGCATCGCCATGCGTCGCCACGACCAGCGTGACCCGCCGGGCACCGTGGCGACGCAGGAACGGGATCACGACCCGTCGCCCCGCGTCGCTCCCAGGGATCCTCGGGCCTCCATCGATCGCGACCCAGCGGCCGTTCGGCGTTCGCAGCACCGCCGCGTCGCCCTGGCCTACATCCAAGAAAAATACAGTCAAGCAACGGCAGTCGTCGAGGACGACGTCGCGGAACGACGTCCCGACGACCAGCGTCACGAGAAAGGCGACGCGTGCGGCGATAAGCCAGCGACGGCGCGGAGCATTCCACAACCACCAGCCCGCCGCCGCGACGGCCAGCCAGACGGCCGCCGCCTCCCAGCCGGCGACCATGACGACGTGACCGCCCGGCACCGCCGCCGCACCCTGCGCGATGAGATCGAGCAGCGCGAGACCTAGCCCCGATCCCGCCGCGAGCAGCGCCGCGAGCCCGGAAACCAGCCACGACAGGGCGAGTGAGATCACCAGCCCGGGGACGACGATGGCGCCGAGCGGGATCGCGATCAGGTTCGCGAGCACGCCGATTGGAGCCACGGTACCGAATGCAAACGCGGTTATGGGAGCGGTGAGGAGTGTCGCGGCTGCGGCTGGCGCGACTGCGCGCACGCCCCAGTGGCTGCGCCGCGTCGCCCGCCCGGCCCACACGACGGCGGCGATCGCCGTCACCGAGAGCCACGCGCCGACCGAGTGCAGCGCCTGGGGATCGACGAGCAGCACGGCGAGGGCCGACACCGCGATCACGCCGCGCGGCGCGGCGACCCGCTGGCGCAGCCGGGCGACATCGTCCACCACGAGCATCACCGTCGCCCGCGCGGCGGGAGCGGGAAATCCGAGCAGCCACAGATAGCCGAGCAGCACCACGCCCGAGGCGAGCAGCCGGTGGCGGGCGGAGAGACCGAGGTTGCGAAGGATCAAGGCGAGCCACGCGGCGAGAAAGCCGACGTGCAGCCCCGAAATGGACAGGATGTGCGCCAGCCCCGAACGCGCGTAGCGCTCCCGCACGTCGGGGTCGAGCGCAGCGTTGGGCGCGAACACCAACGCGTCGACGAGCGGTGCCCGACGCCCGAACAGCGCTGCGCTGCGGGCAGCGAGTCGCCCGCGCAGCGCTCCCCGCCCCCGCGGCTCGCCGTCGAGCAGCTTGGCACGCCGCACCACCAGCACGCCGCGGTCGTACGATCCGACCCATCGCCCCGCCACCACCCACGTCGTCCCGCCGGCGGCCGGAATCCCGTCGGGCCAGCGCAGCCGCAGTGCACCGCCGCACGCGCCCGCCACGACGTCCGCCGCGACGGGTCCGCCCGAGTCCGGTGCCGGATCGCTGAGCCGCACGATCGCCGCGCGAGCTCCCTCTTCCGCGGCCTGCCACCGGCCTTCACACGTCGCGGCTCGCTCCCGCAGCGTCGCACCACCCCACAGCAACCCGGCCACGCCCATGATCCCTATCGCCGCGCCGAGCGGTGCGCGCCGGGCAAGGGCGAGCGCTACGACCAGTACCAGGGCCGCGACGTACCCTTCCCCCTTCCCCGTTCGCCCTTCCCCGAGGAACAGGCCGGCCCCGAACGCCACGGTGATCCAGAGAATCGGCGGCCGCAAGACAGGGCCGCCTCAGCGGATTACATCAGCTGCACCGGCTTCGCCCCACAGCGCGGCGCGAGGCCCACCTTGCGAAACGCCTCGAGCAGGATGACGTCGAGCTTGGCCCGCTCCTGGTCGCTCGCGAGGTTCAGCTCCGTGAGCACCTCGCCCTGCCGGGTGGACACGTAGTGCGGCGACAGCCGGTTGAGCGCGAACACCAGCACGTCGCCGCGACAGGTGTCGCAGCCGCAGAACCGGGGGAACTGGGCGCGCAGCTTCTCGTAGTCCCGCTGCACCACTTCCCACGTCACGTTCGTCACCCCACGCCGGCGAGCTCCCCCGCCGGCTCCAGCGGCCAGGCGGTGAACGTCGAGCCCGTGGTGCCCGTGAAGCGCACGCGCCGATAGGTCCCGATCCACGCGTCAGACCCCTGAAACAACGCGACCTTGTTGGTGCGCGTGCGCCCTTGCAGCAGGTCGCCGCGCTTCGCCTTACCCTCGACCAGCACTTCGTGCGCCGTGCCGACGAGCCCGACGTTCTTGCGGCGCGCCATACCGCGCACCACGGCGATGAGCCGCTCCAGCCGCTCGCCCGCGACGTCGTCGGGAATGGCGCCCGGGATGCGGGTCGCGGGCGTCCCCTCGCGCGCCGAGTACTTGAAGGTATAGGCGTCGTCGTACCCCACTTCCTCGACGAGCGAGACGGTCTCGCGGAAGTCTGCTTCGGTCTCGCCGGGGAACCCGACGATGATGTCGGTCGTGAGGGCGATCCCCGGCACCGCCCGCCGCAACGCGGCGACGACGTCGAGATAGCGAGCGCGGTCGTAACGCCGCAGCATCCGCTTGAGCACGCGCGAGCTGCCGCTCTGCACCGGGAGGTGCACGTGCTCGCACACGACCGGCGTCTGGGCCATCGCGGTAAGCACACGGTCGGTGAAGTCAGTGGGGTACGGTGAAGTGAACCGCAGCCGGCGCAGCCCGGGCACCGCCCCGACCGCGCGCAGCAGGTCGGCAAAGTCGTGCTCGTCGTCCGCGTAGCTGTTGACCGTCTGACCAAGCAGCGTGACCTCCGTCGTGCCGCCGGCCGCGAGGCGCTCGACCTCGCGCACCACGTCGCCCAACTTGCGGCTCCGCTCGGGGCCACGCGTCATCGGAACGATGCAGAAGGTGCACCGATAATCGCAGCCACGCTGGACCGTCACGAACGCCGACACGGAGATCTCGCGCGCCGGCGGGACGTCCTCGTAGTGCTCCCACGTCTTGAACTCGACCGCGGCAGCGCGCTCGCCCCCGCGGGCCCGGGCGATGAGCTCAGGCAGCCCGCGGTAGCCATCGGGCCCGATGACCAGGTCCACCTGTGGCACGCGTCCGAGCAGCCGCTCCCCGAGGCGCTGCGCCATGCAGCCCACCACGCCGAGCACGTCGCCCGGTCGCTTGTATTGCTTCAGCTCGCCGAGGCGCGAGAGCACGCGCTGCTCGGCGTGATCGCGCACGGCGCAGGTGTTCACAAGCAGCACGTCTGCTTGCGTGGGGTCGTCGGTGCGGACATACCCCTCCCGACCCAGGACGCCGAACATCAGCTCGGAGTCCGCCACGTTCATCTGGCAGCCGTAGGTCTCGATGTAGATGCGCGGCATGGCTAGCGAACCGTCACCTCGCAGCGGGGGCACCCGTTCCATTGGGGGATAGGAAGATAGACCGAAAGGTAGTCCTGCGTCAGCAACTCGACCTTCCCCTCGCCGTGACCGCTCACCACGCCATCCGCCGACTGCCCGAGCCGGCTCGCCCGATACGCCCGCTGCTTCGCGTCGCCCAGCTCACGCAGTTCGCGCGCCCGATCGCGCACGACCGCGGCCGGGAGCTGCTCCCGCAGCTTCGCCGCGGGGGCGTCCGGCCGCACGCTGAACGGAAACACGTGAAGATAGGTGAACGGCAGTGCCTCTACGAGCGCGACGGTGGTGCGATGGTCCGCGTCCGTCTCCCCCGGGAAACCGGCGATGATGTCGGCACCGAGCCCGAACACTCCCCCCAGCCGCTCCGCCAGCCACTCGATGCGGGCGCGGTATGACTCGGCCGTGTACCAGTGCCGGCCCATGCGCTTGAGGACGCGATTCGACCCCGATTGGAGCGGCGCGTGCAGATGCGCCGCCAGGTGGCGCGGCGCTTCGATGAGCAGGCGAGCGACTCGGTCGTCCACCTCGGTAGCTTCGACAGAGGAAAGGCGGAAGCGGACCTGGGGGACGGCTGCGATGAGGGCTTCGAGCAGCTCACCCAAGGTCGGCTGACCCCGGGGCGGTGCCCCGGGGTCCCGCCCGACAACGCCCGTCTGGGTTGAACCCCGGGCCGACGGCCCGGGGTCAGCCGCGCGGTCTTGCCCGTACGTCCCGATGTGCACCCCGGTGAGCACGATCTCCGCATGATGCGCCGCGAGCGCCTTCGCCTCTTCGATCAGCTCTGGAATCCATCGTGACCGGTTCGCTCCCCGGGCGAGCGTCGTCGCGCAGAAGGTGCAGTGCTCGTCGCAGCCATCCTGGATCTTGAGCCAACCACGGGACCTAAACCCCCGCCATGGTAGCGGCGCAGCATGCTTTTGTAGGGGCGCAGCATGCTGCGCCCCTACACCAGTGGGCATCCCTGCTGCCCGCAGCACCGCACCCGGATCCGCCCCGCCCACCACGGCCCGCACCGATCGGAGTCCCGCGATCCGCCCGTCGTCAAGCGCCGCGGCGCAGCCCATCACGACTGTCTCGAGCCGCGGGCCGCGCCGCGCCAGCCGCCGCACGAAGCTGCGCAGCTTGGCTTCGCTCTCCGCGGTCACGGTGCAGGAATTCACGACGGCAACGTCCGCGGCGGCGGGATCTTCCACGACGACCGCGCCCTCGTCAGCGAACGCCTGGCGCACCAGGTCGGTGTCGTACTGGTTCGCCTTGCAGCCGAAGGTATGGAAGTAAACGTTCACGGGCGGACCGTGAGACCCAGGAGGAACGTCCAGACTCGCTCGGAGAGCCCGCCGCCCTTGCGCTCGAGGTGCTCGAGCCCGACATCGACCAGCGCGCGGCCGCGCGCGAACGCCCGGCCCGTGCCGGCTGCCAAGCCGAGCTCTGTCGGCGCGGCCGCGCCCGCGCCGAACGGCAGCTGCCCGCCGCGCGCGCCGAGCCGGAGCGGCGAGAATCCGCTACCCACCTCCAGGCCCGCGGACCAGCTCAGCGTGTTGAACGCACCAGCGCCGGCCGTCGCCCACGTACGCCGCGTGAGCGCTCCCGCGAGTCGCACGCTCGGACTCGGCGCCCACCGCAGACCACCGCCCACAGTGTTGGGCAGGTCTGTTTGCGTCGTGACGACGTCGCCCAGGCGGGCGCGCAGCCGGTTATCCGAGCGCGCGAAGACGGTGAGGCGCAGCGCCGGCAACAGGTCGAGGAGCGCGCTCCCCGAGACCCCGACGCCGTCGTAGCGGACCTCGTCGCTCTGCTTGATCGCATGGTATGCGGTGTCGTCGAAGGTCCGCCCGGCGGTCTCGCGGGTCGAGCCGCTCAGCACGTGCACCGCTGCGCCGAGGGCGAAGCGCGAGCCGACGCGCAGCGCCGCCGCGAGCCGCAGGTCGGCGACGCCGCCGTCGCTCGTGAGCTCGTCCGAGTAGGGCTGCATGGTGCCCCGCAGCAGCATCGAATCGCGCAGCGTGACGTCCCACGTGCGGTCGAGGTACGTGGTGAAGCCGCCGCCCAGGACCAGGTGGCCGAACACCGGCCCGGCGAGTCCCATCACCGGGAACCGGCTGGCGCGGAGCGACGTGGTGGCGCCCGCCGCCTCCGCAGCGCGGTACGAGGTCCCGCCCATCGCCGTGGCCGTGAGCTGGGGCAGATCCGCGAGCGACGCTTCCACCAGCGGCGACATCGGGTCGAACGGCGCGAACGCGCCGCCGGTGGAGCGGGCCCGCACCGTTTCGAACCGGCCGGGCGTGCCAAGCCCGCGGATACCGAATTGCGAATCCTGGGCAGCCAGCGGCATAGCCCCGGCCGTGAGCATGGCCCCGCCCGTGAGGGCGGGGCTCACCATGCACGTCGCCACGAGCAGCCCGCCACGCGCGCGAATCATGGCTCGCCGAACGGGAAGCGCCGCGCGTACGTGATGCGCAGCGCGGGACGATACGCCGCCGCCGCCGACGGATAAAACCGGATCTCGCTGGGATGCCCGCCTTCCCCCTGGGACCGCAGCATCATCACCTCGGGCCGCGTGCTGTCCGACGTCCAGAACTGTAGCAGGTTCGTCACCTCGATGCGCACGGTGTCGGTCGCGCCTACCCGGACGAACGTCGTGTCGGTGCGCGTCGCGTCGAAGAAGAGAGGGGACTTGGCGCCGAAGTCGGCGAGCACGGTGTGTGCCTCCACGACGAACGAGTCGGAAGGGGCGCCTTGTACCGGCACCGCAGGCACGAGGATCAGAGTGGCGCGAATGATCTGGGACGAGTCGCGGATGGCGCGCGGCAACGCGACGCGCAGGATGCTGCGTGCCGATGGCGCGCCGCCCACGGCGAGTGTCGAGTCGAGGGGCGGGGTCGGGGGATAGAACACGTAATTGTCGAACAGCGTGACGGCGGCGAGCTGCTTGTGGATGAGCGTCGTATCGGTGCCCTTGATCGAGTCGACCTTCACGAACCAGGCGACGGTCGCACCGCACCCATTCTCGCGTGTGCAGAAGGCGACGCTCGTCGGCGCGTCCGCGCCGACCCGAACGCCGATGCCCAGTTTGCCGCTGTCGCCCGGCACGTACAGCGTGTCCACGAGGCGCGAGTCGAGCTTGAGCGTCACTTTGAGAAACTTGCTGGTGGTGTCGATCGCGGCCTGATCTCCGGTCGCGGAGTCCACGCCCCCGGGCTTCGCCAGCAAGGCGTCGACGTTGACCGCCCGGAGCGTGTCGGCGAACGCGCTCTCCACGTCCGCGAACGTCGTGGTGGAGTCGATCGTGACAGGCAGGCGGTACAGCTTGAGCGTCAGGTTGTGCGTCGCGGTGTCGCGCCGCGTGATGGTGAGCGTGAGCTTCATGGAGTCCGCGCCCACGAGGGGGCTCGTGGTCGTGTCCCCGGTGTTCAGGACTAAGCCGCTGACCAGCGCCGACGTGCGCAGGATCGCGCGGCTGTCCACTACGCCGCGCACGTCGGCGGCGGTCATCGCTACCGCATGGTCGGGGAACACGTACCCCCGGAACGCCGAATCCCGCGCGATGCTCGTACCGAGCACAGCGTCCACGACGTCGATCGCGCCGCTGGGGCAGAAGCTCGGACAGGTGCCGGGCGATGTCGCACGATCGACGCACGCCGCGGTCGCCCCAGCCCCGAGCGTGGCCGCGAGCCACGCCACCCGGAGCGCCCTCATAGGCCCAGGCTCGCCGGCACGAACGGATCGGGCAGGAGTGCGGCCAGCGTCCAGCGCCGCTCGCTCTTCGCGCCCACTGCGATCACCTCGAGGTCCAGCCCGAACTCGGCGAGCAGCTGCCGGCACGCTCCGCAGGGCGACGCCGGCGGCTCCGCGTCGGTGGCGACGACGATCCGCTTGAACGCGCGCGCCCCCGCGGCGACCGCCGCGCCGAGGGCCATCCGCTCAGCGCAGATCGTGAGACCGTAGGACGCGCTCTCGACGTTGCAGCCGCCGAATACCCGGCCGTCCACCGCCTCCAGCGCCGCACCGACCCGGAACTTGCTGTAGGGACAATAGGCGCGCTGCTGCACCGCGCGCGCCGCGCGGACCAGCTCGGCGCTCACGCCCACACCTCCTTCAGGAAGGAGGTGCCTGCGGCGAGTCGTGCCACGCCGAAATACTCCGCCACGGTCGCCCCCATATCGGCGAACGTCGGGCGCTCGCCCAGGCGCTGGGCGCGCACCCGCGGTCCCAGCGCGAGGATCGGCACCGCTTCCCGCGAGTGGTCGGTGGACGGCGTGGTGGGATCGTTGCCGTGGTCCGCCGTGATAATGATCAGATCGTCCTCCCGCACGCGCCCCTCGAGCCGCGGAATCCAGGCATCGAGCTCCCGCAGCCCCTCATGAAACCCCGCCACATCGTTGCGGTGCCCCCACGTCTGGTCGAACTCGATCACGTTCACGAAGATGAACCCGCTCCCGCCCCGGTCGAGCGCCTGCTCGATGAGGCGATAGGCGTCCCGGTTGGTCGGCGTGTGCTCGCTGGTGATGCCCCGGCCCGCGAACAGGTCGTCGACCTTCCCGATCCCGACCCGCTCGATCCCCACCTCCGCCAGCCGGTCGAGCAGCGTCGGGCCGACGGGCTCAATCGAGAAGTCCCTGCGGCGCGGTGTCCGCTGGTACGCGCCGGGCGTGCCCGTGAACGGCCGCGCGATCACCCGGCTCACGGCGTGCTCCCCCACCAGCATCCCGCGCGCCACTGCGCACGCCTGGTACAGCTCCTCCAGCGGCACCGTCTCCTCGTGCGCCGCAATCTGGAAGACCGAGTCCGCGGAGGTGTACACGATCCACTTTCCGGTACGCTGGTGCTCTTTGCCCAGCTCGGCGATGATCGCCGTCCCGGAGGCCGCCTTGTTGCCCAACCAACCACGGCCAGTACGTCGCGCGAATTCGTCAAGCAGGGTCGTCGGGAAGCCGTTCGGATACGTGCGGAACGGCTTGTCGAGCAGCACGCCGCAGATCTCCCAGTGCCCGGTGGTCGAGTCCTTTCCCTTGGACTTGGGCAGCGCCACGCCGTACGCGGCGCTCGGCCGGATGCTGCCGCTCAGGCCCCGCAGCGGCCGGCACAACCCCAGCCCCAGCCGCTCGAGGTTGGGGAGCCTGAGGCCACCCACGGCGCGCGCCACGTTGCCGAGCGTGTCGCTCCCGGCGTCGCCGTAGGCCGCGGTGTCCGGCGCGGGCCCGATCCCCAGGCCGTCGAGCACGATGATGGCGGCACGTCTCACCGGTAGATGCGCGGCAGCCGGGGCCCGAGTCCGGTCAAGAACTCGCGCTGCAGCTCGCCACTCCAGGCCGCGAATTGCTCCAGCGTGATTGCGCCGCCCCCCCCGTCTGCCGAGCCGACGAGAGTCGCTACGTCCCCCACGGTGGCGGGCCCGTCCCCCACGTCCAGCATCGTCAGATCCATCGTCACGAGGCCGATGATCGGGCAGGGCCGCCCGCGCAATAGCACCTGCGCCCGGCCCGACGCGCCGAGCGAGCGCCGCAAACCGTCGGCGTAGCCGATGCCGAGCGTCGCGATGGTCGTGTCGCGCGCCGCGGTCCACGACGCGTTGTAGCTGACGCTGTCGCCGGCGCGCACGCGGCGCACCGCCACCACCCGCGCGCGCACGCTCACCACCGGCTTCCCTTCCGGCAGCCCGACGCCTGGCGAGCCGCCGTACAGATAGACGCCGGGGCGCACGGCGTCGAATGCGAAGCTGCCGCCCTTCAGCGCCGCGGCGCTGTTGGCGACGTGCAGCAGCGCCGGCCGCCGCGCCAGTCGCCCCACCGCCAGCCGGAAACGCTCGAGCTGCTGCTCGGCGGAGCCATCGTTGCGCTCGGCCGAGTGGAACTGGGTGTAGCAGCCCTCGAGATACGGCGTGTCGAGGAGGTCGGCGAGCGGCTCGACTTCGTCCCAGCGCACGCCGGAGCGACCCATCCCGGTATCGATCTCGAGGTGGAATGCCCCCCCCCGCGCGCCACGGGCGATCCAGTCGGCCACGGTGCGGCCGTCTCCCAGTGCTGGCGTGAGCCGCTGCTCGCGGTAGCCGTCGAACAGGTCGTTCCGGGCCGGGGTGAAAACGAGCACGGGGCGCGTGATGCCGGCGGCGCGCAGCTCGGCGCCCTCCTCGATAGTCGCGACGCCGTAGCCCCACGGGTCGAGCGCTTCCAGCGCCTGGGAAACAGCAACGGCTCCCACCCCGTACGCGTTCGCCTTGACTACCGGGAGGAGCCGTGTGCCCGCCACGCGTGCGACGGTGCGGGCGTTTTCGACGACCGCGGCGAGGTCCACTTCGACCCAGGCGCGCGCGTCGCGCCCGCTCGGAGACGCGTTCACAGGCGCGCGAAAGCTACGCGCCGTGATGTGTAAATGCAAGGCGAAAAAGGGGTTAAACTCCAGGGTACCATGTCCGACTCCGCCCTCGCCCGCGCCCTCGCGCTGGTGCGCGACCTGCGAGCCCGCTGCCCCTGGGACCGCGCGCAAACGCCGCAGACACTCCGCCCCTACCTGGTCGAGGAAGTGCTCGAGCTCGATCAGGCCTTGAAGCACGACGCTGCTGCAGCCCTGCGCGACGAGCTCGGCGACCTGCTGCTCCACCTCGCGTTCCAGATCGTCATCGGCGAAGAGCGCAAGACGTTGGACGCCGAGTCGGTCACACGCGCGCTGGAAGAGAAGATGTGGCGGCGGCATCCGCAGCTCTTCGGGCACGCCGAGACGCCGGACCATGAGGCCTGGGAACGCGCGAAGCAGAGGGAGAGGGGAGAAGGGAGAGGTACGCTCCGTGGCTTGCCGCCCACCCTGCCGGCGCTGCTCATGGCCTTCCGGCTGCAGGAACGCGCCGCGGGGGTCGGGTTCGACTGGCCGGACCCGAACGGGCCGCTCGCAAAGGTGAAAGAGGAGCTCGCCGAACTCGAACGGGAAACGGGAGAGGGGAAGCGGGAGAGGTTAGAAGATGAGATCGGCGATCTGCTGTTTGCGGTGGTGAATCTCGCGCGCAAGCTCGCCATCGACCCGCGCGCCGCACTCGAGAGGGCGAATGACAAGTTCACGCGGCGGTT